>ERZ650304.238-NODE-238-length-34596-cov-5.480878_pt1 | contig 34596 bp, 39 predicted proteins | sample MGYA00376240_ERZ650304 | MGnify/ENA primary metagenome ERZ650304 (study PRJEB26733, sample SAMN07839271) | wastewater metagenome | biome: small river; feature: stream; material: water | place: USA: North Carolina | collected 2016-03-01 ... | reverse complement strand
CTAATGAAACTGGTGACAAATTTTCTGCAAAAATTCCTCCATTAATATAAGGAAACTGCATCAAATAATCATCAGTGGTAGTTTGTCTTCGCTCTTGTGGTGTATTAAGAATGTAAAAAATCTGTCCCAAATGGATACCTAAATCAGAACCATCAGCACTAATTCTTTTTTCAATATAGCTACGAAACAATCCTTTTTCAAAAATTCCTGTATCATCCGCAAAGAGACAAAACAATATACGTATCAAGAACACTTCAAGTTCATGACCACTGTAGCCTGTCTTTTCTATTTCATTATGGAAATCAGCCATTAGACGAGCAGCCTTGATACTTACTTCTTCTTCCTTTCCGTAGTCAACACTTGAAGTATGTCCTGAGATAAACTCAAAGAGATTCAGATGTTTATGTAAATCTTTAAGCAGAAATTCTGTTTCTTTACCAGTATCAAGATCAGTAAGTCTTATTTTTTCAAAATCAGATACAACAACATATTGAGGAAGCTCTGCATCTGAAAGTCCTGGAAAGTAATCCTTTGCTTGAGAATATGCCTTATCGAGACTACGACCACGAGACTTGTGTTCTGCAAGCATGACTCCTTTCCAGAACACATCAATGAAGCCCTGAGAGCCATCTTGTTTTTTGACTTGATGTTCAAATGTAGCTACTCGGCGACGCGATAGTCCGAACACTTCGAAAAAACCATCCCAAAAACTCTTTGCTTCAGCATCTTCACTAGACTCCTTACCCCATTCTGCAGAAAAGGCAATTGCTCTATTTCGTATCTCATTGAGACTAATCACTACTTGGAATATGCCATATTTTCAGGCTTTTTTCAAGAAACTACTGATTTTTTCCTAAGACGGTGTCGCGTTCTGCTTGTCGCTGATTGATCGTATCCATGTATTTGGAAAGTTCGGCATTAAGTTCATCAGTAGAAACCTTGGTTGCATCAGGATTTTCGGTGAGTAATTTCCATGGCGCAGTCTTGCCAAAACCATAATCTCCAAAAACAATCACCGGTGTACCATGCGCCAGGCGTGTGTTCCCGTCTCCTGCAAGTATCCACTGATCTGCCCACTCATACAACCACATTGCATCCTCGAGCAAAAGTCGTACACAACTATGACTTGCTGGATAGCCAGGCATTTCGTACTGATGAAAGCCAATGCCGTTTTTATTGTCGATATTGAAATTATATTTGAGCACCCATTCATCATCAAAACTACTCTTCACCTCCTTACCCTTCCAATTGGTCGAGTAAAGCTTATTTGCAGTCGGTGTGGACTTTTTACCAGACGATATTGGCCCCCATCTCACGAGTACTCCTTTTTCATAGACACCAAATGCTTGTACACGCTGTGAAATCACCAAAAGCTTAGGAATACTTTCAGCTTCTACATACTCTACGGGAAACGGTGAGAGAACTACCTCGTCAAATACTGTCGGGATGATAACTTTTGCGCCAACTTTGATATTTGCAAGGTCGATACGGTTAACCTTAAGGAGGGTTACTACATTATCCTCACCCACTACTGCAGTGAGTTCTTTTTTAGCATCAACAGTTTTCATAATATGTACCCTATACAGTCGATCCTCGTCAGGAGTCTCAGGTACTTGTACTGGTGGTACTATAACCGGCTTTTGAGGGGATACTACTGGGGCAGGAGTTGTAACATGTGTTGATTGTACCGGAGGAGTGATGGTGGCAACATTTGTTTTGTTAGGTTTGATGCCCCTGACCACAAAAAATACCCCTGTAATGAGTACTACAGTACAGAGTGTGACAATAAAATATATTTTTTTCATACTATAAGTAAAGACGGTGAATCTGAACGTCTATTACATTGTCAAAATTTCATACCCTGACTCCGTGATTAATACGGTATGCTCAAAATGTGCCGCACGAGAGTTGTCATCAGTTTTGTAGGTCCACTGATCTTTCATCAAGACAACATTCTCTGATCCAAGTGTAAACATTGGTTCAATCGCAATCACCATGCCTGGTACAAGCTTCTCACCCTTCCCTGGCTTGCCCGTATTGGTGACATAGGGATCCTCATGAATATGTCGCCCAACACCATGTCCTGAAAAGCCATAGACGATACTAAGCCTATGCTGCTTTGCCACTGACTGAATTGCATATCCGATATCCCCAATACGCGCTCCTGGTACGATCGCTTCGATACCCGCCATAAGTGCAGCCTCGGTTGCGCCAAGGAGCTTCTTTTCTCTCACTGATACCTCTCCTACAGCAACTGTCGTCGCATGATCGAGAAAGACCCCTTCATAGTTGAGCCCGAGATCAACTGACACGATATCCCCTGCTTTGATCACATACCCTCCTGGAATGCCATGGACGACCTCAGCATTCACTGAGACACAGAGCGTTGCAGGAAAGGGCGTGTGTGCACCTTCGGGTTTGTAGTTGAGAAATGCTGGCGTACAGCCCGCTTCTTTAATCAAACGAGCAGCGAGCTCATCAAGTGACTTGGTGGTAACACCCGCAACCACTGCGCTCGCTACCTCACGCAAAATACGAGCAAGTATCGGACCGCCTTTTTTGAGTTTCGCTATTTCGTCTGGAGTTTTAATAATTATCATAAAAGAGGTAAAGGGTGCGATTGAGCGATACTAGTTTCTTTGAAAAAGGGGTTCGGTGGGACTGGCTTTTTGAAAAGAAACTAGTATCGCGAAAAGAGTACTACTCTACACCAAGTTGTTTACAAATATCTTGTTGAATAACTTCAATCTCACGCTCACCATTGATCGTGAGGAAATTCACGCCTGGTGCTGACTTGAGATACTCGACTGCAGGCATCACATTCTCATGGAACCATGCGAGCCGCCCCGCACGCTCTTTGTCATCTGTATCATCATGTCTACCACGACCGATGAGTCGGTCATTTGCCCAGGCATCAGATACCTCAATGTACACCACATTCACCTTCCAGTCATAGAAATGTGCTGCTGAGAGGAGTACAGGTGCTTCATCAATCACCCGTGGTGTACCGTCCAAGAAAACAAATTCTTGTCCGGTGTACCGAGCAATAAGCTCATGACTCCAGACATGGACACCGATAAATGAAGGTGGGAGCTCGCCTCGTTCAATCATCGCCTTGGTCTCACGCGCAGTGTATGAGTCACTTTGGATAAATGAGCGAAAAATGTTCCCTGTCTCAAGGTGAAGCACGCTTGCCTGAGGGTTAAGTGAGCGAACTTTTTCCTCAAAGAGTGCAGCTTGAGTTCCCTTACCGGCACCTGATTGTCCGATAAAAATATAGGCTTGTTTTTGCATAGCTAGAGTATACCAAGCACTACAAGAGATTAGTACTCAGTCATTGCTACCTGTGCGTCGAGGCGGCGGATGAGATCAATCACTACCGAAACCGTAATAAGGAGTGAGGTACCACCCACTGCAAATGCAGTGATACCAGTCGCTGTACGAATGATGAGTGGGAGTACTGCGACAACACCGAGGAAGAGTGACCCAACAAGGGTGATGCGATTCACAATCACGCCCATGTAGCTTGCAGTTGATTCGCCTGGACGAATACCTGGAACGAAAGCGCCATTCTTCTGAAGGTTTGTTGCGATCTGCTGCGGATCAAAGGTTACGGTTGTGTAGAGATACGTAAAGAATACAACAAGGAAGAAGTAGACGGTTGAGTAGAGCCAAGTGCTCTGGAGGAAGCTCGTGAATGCATTTGCAACACTATGAAGCACAGGAGATGATGACGCTGCAAAGAGATTTGCGGCAAACTGCGGGAACAAGAGGAGTGATGATGCAAAGATAATTGGCATCACACCAGCCTGAGTAAGGCGAAGCGGAATGTAGCTTTCATTACCACCAATGGTACGTACACCGCGTACTTCACGCGCATAGGTTACCTTGATCGGACGCTCTGCCTCATAAATATAGACCACGCCAGCAATGACCAAGAGTGCGACTACAATATAGAGTAATGTTACTGGTAGCTGATCCATCGTGAAGGTAAAGAAGAACTGCGATACCTTTGCAGGAATCTGTGAAAGGATACCTGCCATGATGATGATAGAAGTACCATTTCCAACACCGAACTCATTGATCAAGTCAGCAATCCAAAGGAGGAGCATTGAGCCTGCAACGATAATCGTAATGTTTGAAAGCATTGAGAATGTCGAGAGTGCAGCGATTGCGCCCTGACTCTGCAAGTAGTGAATGAATGAAAATGCCTGAAGCGCTGCAATCGGCACTGACAGGAGTCGGACGTATTGGTTAAACTTAAAGCGACCAGCTTCACCATTTTCCTGGGTCATTTCCTTGAGTGACGGCACCATCATTGACAGGAGCTGCATGATGATTGACGCAGTGATGTATGGACCAACACCGAGCATTACAATAGAGAATGATGAGAGTCCCCCACCAGAGAGAAGGTTGAAGAGACCGAGAAACTGACTGTTCGCCAAGAAGTCATTTAGACGTGCAGTATCAACACCTGGAACCGGGATGACCGCGAGGAAGCGAAAAACGAACAAAGCCGCAACGACAAAAAGAATTTTGTTGCGGATTGAACGTTCAGTGAATACTGTTTTAAATTTTCTGAAAAATGATTCCATATTAGTGTACTGTACCACGAGCAGCCTCAATTTTGGCTTTTGCCGCAGCAGACACTTCACAATCATAGACATCAATTGCAACCGCAATCTCACCAGCAGCAAGCACTTTTACGCTTGGGAGCTTTCCCCCAACACGTCGGATGAGGCCTTTTTCAAACAATGCTGAAGGGGTAACTGATGCACCAGCCACAAACGCTTTTGCGATCATTGCGAGGTTTACTACTGTAGCTGTACCACGTACCGGCTTGTTCGTATTCTTGCCACGACCACGAAGCTTTGGGAGTTTCTTGATTGTATCGCGAATTTCAGGACGGATTTTGTGACCTGCACGAGCCTTCTGTCCCTTGGTACCACGACCTGAAGTCTTGCCGCGTTTTGAGCCACGACCAACAGTCTTTGCTTTTTTGTTTTTAGTTGTTCGCTTGAGAATATTCATAGGATTATGCTTTAGCTTCTTCTGCTGACACTACTGCTTCTGGAGCTTTTGGTGTATTGAAGTAGTACGGAGTTGAGATCGCACTGAGTGCTTTGATAACTGCGCGAGCATTGTTGAGCTTGTTCTTGCTACCTGATACGACTTTTCCTGATACGTCCTTGATACCTGCAATCACTACGATATCGCGGAGTGCTGCACCAGTCACAATACCTTTACCTTGGTTTGGGAACAGCATGACGCGTGATGCACAGTACTTTGCAGCAACGTTGTGTGGGATAGAGCGAGTCTTGGTGAGTTTGATCTTGATTGCATTTTTCTTTGCATCCTTGAGCGCCTTGCCGATCGCAACTGCAGTGTCATTTCCCTTTCCAGTACCAACACCGACAACACCAAGGTTCTTGTCTCCGATGAGCATTGAAACAGCGAAACTCATACGACGTCCACCAGCAACCACACGGGTCACGCGACGGATGTCGAGAATCTTTTGATCAACGTCTTTGACGCGATCTGCCATAGTCTTGCCATCACGACGAGGAGGACGACCGCCAGAAGAAGCTCCAAAAGGTTTTCGTGCTCCTGTTGCTGTTCGAGTATTTGCTGTTGTTGGGGTGGTTGGAGTAGTCATAGTGTTTAAAATGCAAGTCCTGCTTCGCGAGCTGCATCAGCGAATGCCTTGATGCGCCCAGCGTACTTAAAGCCGTTACGATCAAAGACGACAGTTGTAATACCTTTTGCTTTTGCTGCAGCAGCGAGTGCCTTCCCTGCAAGAATTGCACCATCCATCTTGGTACCCTTCTTTGCAGTCTTATCGGTCGCAGCAGCGAGAGTTACTGCATTCACATCATCGATAAGCTGCGCATACATAAATGCGTTTGAACGATACACTGAGAGACGTGGACGAGTCTCGGTACCAGAAATCTGCGAACGGATTTTTCGTTTGATACGGAGCTTCTTTTCTTGTGTGGTTGAACGTGACATATATGATGGTTAAAAATTATGCAGACTTCTTGCCTTGCTTGCGACGAATAACTTCGTTGTCGTATCGGAACCCCTTACCCTTGTATGGCTCTGGCTTCTTGAGGGAACGAACCTTTGCGGCAAACATACCAACAAGTTCTTTGTCGATACCAGTAATCGTGATGTTGTTTTTTTCAGCAGTTATCGTGAGACCTGCTGGGATCGGAACAATAACAGGATGTGAGAATCCAAGCGCGAGATGAAGATCAGTGCCTTTGACTTCACTCTTAAATCCAACTCCTTCGAGAATGAGCTTCTTTTGGTATGGAGTGACAACACCCTGGAGCATATTTTTTACATGAGATGCGTAGGTTCCCCAAATTGCACGGCGGAATGAGTCATCTCCTTTCTGCGCGAATGTTACCATATCACCTTCAATGTTGAAGGTTACCACATCGTCAAATGCACGAGTGAGTGTACCGAGAGGACCTTTCACGGTAAAGATACCATCAGCGAATGTTGCTGTTGTTCCTGCTGGAATGGTCAATTGTTGTTTACCTACTCTACTCATATAATTACCAAATCATAAATAACGCTTCGCCACCGACCTGTTCTTTCTTGGCTTGCTTGTCGCTCATAATACCTTTTGGAGTTGAAAGGACGGTAATACCGTGACCATTCTTGTAGCTGTGAAGTTCACGCATACCGAGATATACACGACGTGAAGGCTTTGATACACGAGTTACATCATGGATCTTTGAAACACCAGCATTGTATGCAAGCGTGATCTCAAGCACTGGCTTGTTTTCTTTTTCGGTCTTTTTTGATACCTGCTCAATAAAACCGTGATCCTTGAGACACTGTGCGATAGAGTATTTGATACTAGAAAACGGAACAATAACGGTTTCTTTTGAAACCATTGCGCCATTTTTGAGGCTGATGATCATGTTTGCGATTGGGTCGGTTACCATAAAACTATACTTAAAATTACCACGATGACTTACGGATACCTGGGATCATGCCTTCGTTGGCAAGCTCTCGGAAGCAAATACGACACAGACCAAAGTCGCGCATAAATCCATGACGGCGACCACAACGGAAACAACGGTTTACGGCGCGGGTACTGTATTTAGGCGTTTTTTGTGAACGCGCGATGACTGACGTTTTTGCCATGAGAATGAAATGCTCGGTGGAATATCACACAGGGCTTTCTTTATCTGATCAGTGACCGAACAAAGAGAGTTCTGCGGATTACCAAAGAGCTCGGGTAGCTTATCAAAAGGGTTCAAATATGTCAAATAAAAAAGCCCCGGACTACTGTCGGGGCTTACCATGTAAGTTAGGAAGCTTGAGCTATTTTGTCATTACCACCACCTTGTTGTTGGTCTTTTACTCCTGTACCGGCTTCCAACTTACCTGAAGGGTACAAAAGTTTTTGCTGGGCAGATACCCTTTGAATCAAATCCAAAATGGAAAGGACAGGAACCCCTGTTTCTTCTACTAGTGTAAAGAAATCAGTAAATTCCTTAAACGGAGGTTTTGCGTCACCATCTTGGGTAAGCTCTAGACCCTTTTCTTCCAAAATTCCAATGATTTCTGCCTTAGTAGCTTTCATTGTCTTTTTGTAGATAAGGCCAATCATGCCGCCATCTTCTTTCTCTTCATGGAGCTCAACAAGTGCATAGTCATTTGAAATTTGCTCTTGCAATTGCTTGTACCTGTCATGGCGAGAGTTGCTAATATCTTTGATATTTCGCTCCATACCAGCAAGTACCGAATTTTGATACTCTTTTGTAGTACCACCTTTTTCACGGTAATCATCAAGTTTGCTAAGCATTGCTTTAAGCGAATTCATTGCTGGATCATACTTGAGCGTAGCATCCAAATGGATAAGACGCTCTTTGTTTACACCAGCAGAAAGTGTTTCGTACTTGGTTTCAGCAATTTTTTGCTTTGCTTCGGCATCTTCAAGTTTTTGCTTGAATTCATTTTCAACCTCAGCTTTTGTGTCTTCTTTGATAGTAGCAATTTGTTGCCTTGCTTCGTCTCGCTCTTTTGTTAGACGATTAACTTCGCCGATTTTTATATCTTTAGCTTTTTGCTCTTTTTCTTCAAAGCTTTTATTAAGCTCTGAAGTGTTTTTAGCAATAGCTTCAGCAACTGCTGCGTCTTTTTTCTTTTCTGCTTGTTTAGAGATTTTTACTAAAAATACCCCCAAAACAAGCACAGCTAGAACTAATAGGATTACTAAAATGCTGTTGTCCATAATGTAATTGGTTTTGAATTTGAAATGAATTGTTTTCTTCAATCTACATTTATTTTAGAGAAAGTCAAGAGAATAGAAAGAACCCCCTTTCGGGGGCTATGTTTCGTATTACCAAGCGAAATGGGCAAATGCTTTGTTGGACTCTGCCATCTTGTGGGTGTCCTTCTTTTTCTTTACAGCATTTCCTTCGCCTTTTGCAGCGAGTGAGAGCTCTTCGGCGAGTGCTACTGCAGTCTTTGCACCCTTGCGGTTGCGAGTTGCCTCAATAATCCAACGGATTGCAAGAGCGGTACGGCGCTCAGTGCGAACTTCGCGAGGAACCTGATAGTTTGCACCACCAATACGACGTGAGCGGACTTCTACGAGTGGACCTGCGTTCTTGAGAGCATTTTCAAAGACTTCAAGTGGGTTTTCTACACCTTCCTTCTCCTTGATGATATCAAGTGCACCATAGACGATAGAACGAGCAGTGTTCTTTTTGCCACTCTGCATAATAGAGTTGATGAATTTCTCAAGCGTCTCAGATGAGAACTTGATGTCAGGCTTTACGATATTTCGATTTTTTACTGGTCTTCGCATGATAGATATTATTTCTTAGCTGCCTTTGGGCGCTTGGTTCCGTACATAGAACGTGACTTGCGTCGCTTGTCGATACCCTGGGTATCAAGAACACCGCGAACAACGTGATAACGCACACCAATTAAGTCTTTTACACGGCCACCACGGATCATAACCACTGAGTGTTCCTGGAGGTTGTGACCTTCACCTGGAATATAAGCGGTAACCTCCTTGCCATTCGTGAGACGAATACGAGCGATCTTTCGGATAGCTGAGTTTGGCTTCTTTGGAGTGGTAGTAGACACCTTAGTGCACACTCCACGTTTAAATGGAGACGGATAAAAGACTGGACGATTGTGAATCGCGTTGGTACCGAGTGACAAAGCAACCGCTTTTGTTTTGCGGCGCACATTCACGCGAGGACGTTTGATAAGTTGACTAATTCGAGCCATGTCCCGCTATGCTACTACAACACGCGAGAGAACGCAAGCATTTGGTGACTAGACGGCAATCCCAGTAATCAGTGAAAACAGTACAAAGCCAAATGGTGCCACCACTTTCCACCCAAAGAGAATAAAAGCAATGAGAAGCGGCAAACTGTACTGCTCAATAAAGCGCATCGTAGGCTCTGCACGACGAGGAAGTATTGCTCCCAGAAATCTGAAGCCATCAAGTGGTGCAAGTGGGACCGCATTAAAGAGTGCAAGGATAATATTAACGAGAACAATAATGCTTGAAATCTGAATTAATGCAGCATTTGCAAAGCCAAACGCCAACCCTGCACGGATGAGGAGTCCAAAAATGACCGCAATTGAGAGATTGGCAACAATGCCCGCACTAGAAACTTTAGCGACGCTTTTATTCCCATTATTGAGGTTTTGAAGGTTGTACGGGACCGGCTTTGCCCAGCCAAGAATGAAACCTGCATTCGTCAGTATAAGGACCAAGGGAAGGAGGATTGAGCCAAAAATATCAATGTGTTTGAGTGGATTGAGCGTAATACGTCCAAGGAGTCTTGCAGTCGGATCCCCTTCTTGCTCAGCAGCAAGTCCATGCGCAACCTCATGCACAATGATTGAGAAGATGAGGACGATGAAATAAAAGATGGAAAGCGGTCCGGTCATAAAGATATACAAGGATACCATGCCATAGATACATGTTGCGAGAAAAACCTCCGGAGCCCTGACTGGGATCGTACGGAGACATTTTTCTGCTAAAAAATGTTGTGGTTTTAGAGGAATATGTATCTATGGCGTGGTACTTGTTGCGAAAGAGGCAGCCGTATGATAGGATTCTCGGACATATGGCAAAAGTATGCGCTATCACCAATAAAAGCTCACAGGTTGTCGGAGGTTACTCCAACTCTGTTCGTGCGACCAAGTACAACCCGATCCCGGCGACCCGCAAGTACGCAAACCTCCAAAAGAAACGGGTATTTGTCCCTGAACTCAACAAGACTATCGTTATCACCGTTTCAACTCGTGGTCTCAAGACCATCCAGAAAAACGGTGCATACAGCACCCTCAAGAAAGCTGGTCTCGTAAAATAATTTCTCGAAAAAAGTGCTCAGGATGAGCACTTTTTTCTTTGGTATACTTCTTGGATGCACAAAGAAAAACGTAGCCGTTCGATCATCAAAGCCCTCACCTATCGCCTCCTCTCTATCATTATGGATAGCTTACTTGCCTGGGCTATCACGCACAATGCACAGCAGACCATCATGCTTGTCCTTATCTCAAATATGATTAGCCTCCTTTTGTACTTCGTCCACGAGCGCGCATGGAACAGAATCCACTGGGGCAAGCACTCGATTCAGATTGATACAAAATAATTCTATTTCTCGTGATGATCTCGAACTTTCACTTCGAGTTCTTCGAGCTTGTGCATGATGAGTGAGATTTCCTCTTTGATGTCAGTGATGGCATGTACTTCTCCTCTAACATCACTATCAGTCTGTTCAGTCAGTTTTGTTTCTGTTCGAAGCCCTGACAGGATAAGCTCATTACCAATGAAGCTTGAGACAAATGCTCGAGTAATATAGAGAATAACGGTACCCACAATAAGTGATAATGGTCCGTCCCACCATGGATGTTCTACAAGATCGATTGACGCTGTTGCATGGTAGTGACTGATGTACAGATGCAGCAAATCCACGCTGTGCCATACTCCGCGCCAAAACAAGACGATGCCAAATCCCACAATCAGTGCATAGAGAAATGAATGGTGACTGAGATAGATGTGAAATTTGGTGAAGAATTTTTTCATACTCCTAGTATATCAGGGTCTGTTATTTCTCAGTTTGTGTCATCCATTTCACGCCATCACTTGAAAGCGTGACGGTGCCTTTGTCGATCGTACTTATGGATGGGATCTTGAGTGACAGGAGACGCGAAACGACTTCTGGTGCAGGATGTCCATAGCTGTTGTGATAGCCAGCAGAGATCAGTGCAAGTATAGGCGATGTTGCCCTCAGGTATTCAAGACTTGATGACGTTTTAGAGCCATGATGACCGAGCTTCAAGATGTCAACATCAATACTTTTTGGATCAGCTTTTTTTGCGAGGTACTGCTCGATTGATAGTGGACTATCACCTGTAAAAAGTGCGCTGGTTTTACCAATATCAAGTCTCCCAACTATTGATGCAGTATTAGTCTCCCAGCCACTCGTATCACGATCAGGAAATAGTATTGAAAATCTCGTCTGGTGCTGTCGGTCGAGCATGAGCGTTATGCCGTGGCGCGCGTAGTATGCAGGGATCTGCTGGTCAGCGACTAGCTTCATAAGTTCCATATACACATCAGTGTCCGACGCTGCCTGTGTCGTCATGAATAAATCAACTTGATATCGACTCAGTACTGACGCAAGTCCACCGACATGATCCGCGTCCGGATGTGTCGCAATCACCACATCAATCGATCGATCACCTACGGGCATGACGTTAACAAGCTCACGCAGTACTTTTGAATCCTTGCCACCATCAATGAGTAGCTGCCGGCCATTTGGAGCCTGTATCAAAAAGCTATCACCCTGCCCCACATCGAGCATATAGACATGGCCAAGTGAAACATCAGTCACTCCTTTTGGTTGATGTGTAAAGCAATAGATACCAAGAGTAAATATTGCAATAAGGAGAAGCAAGAGATTGCGAGATTTACGTTGCATTACTAGATTCTACTACGAGTACTTCAAGAAAAACCAAAAGAAGTACCGTGATAAACACATTTCGCAAGCGCGACTGGCGCGAGAATAACAATTTTTGAGCACAAAAATATGCGCGTGTTTTGAGCGGTACTTCTTTTGGTTTTTCATATATACTTTCCTTATGTTTATCGAAAAATCATTTTCCCCACAGCCGTTTGGCAAGATTAGTACTACGACCCACGACGAGCACAAGAAGCTCTATGCGGGCTATGTAAAGCATGCCAACCTCATCATGGAGCATGGCGTCGAGCTCTCCAAAGATGCTGAGAAATACGCGTATGAGCTCGGTGAGCTTCAGCGCAGATTTTCATTTGAATGGGGTGGTATCAAGAACCATGAGGTGTACTTTGAGCTCCTCTCTGGTGCACAGGCACCAAATCCAGAATCAGCCCTCTACAAGAAAATTATTGCACAATGGAGCTCAATCGAAACCTTCATCACGCGTATGAAGATGATTGCGATGACACGTGGTATCGGCTGGGCGATGCTCTACTACGACTGTGCTACTGATATGATCCTCCCTGGATGGGTAGACGAGCAGCACCTCGGACAACTTGCCGGATGCGACATTATCATCGCGCTTGATATGTGGGAGCACGCATATGTCGCTGACTACCAGCCAAGCGGCAAGAAACAGTACGTTGAGGACTTCTTTGCAACTATGAACTGGTCCGTCGCCGAAGCAAACTTCCAAGCTGCAACACGTACGTCATAAGCTCTACTCGAAACAACCACACGAGAAATGCAATATAGATGAGATCCACACTCCACCACGCAAGCGGTGGAGTGTTCCATATAGGGAGGTGATTCAATACTTGGAGTAACGATATGATGAATTGTCCAATTAAGCTAATCAACATTCCAACAAGTGACACAATAAATGGAATCCATGAAACACTCAACAGCACAATTCCGACAAGCATAATTAGTGGTGTCACGAGTGCGAGTAAAATATTCGCAAACGGAGATGCGAGCGGGACGTTTCCATTGAAGTACATCGTGTAGGGCAGCATGAATATCGGCACGAGTATTGCAAGGAGAAGTAGTTCCCTAATATCAACATAGGGAGTAGACGGAATGAAGTGAAACCATCTTTCAATTTTTGGAAGTACGAGAATCATAAACAGTGTTGCAAGAAATGACAGATGAAAGCCAGGATCAATAAATACGGTTGAGGGTGACAATATGAAAAAGAATAAATATGCAATCGTGAGTGCGCGAAGTGGACGATAGGTATGAATCGACAGTCCCGCAAAGAGTGCAATAGATCCCATCACGCCTGCACGTACACTTGCGACTCCTGCACCACTAATGAGAACGAGGAGTGTGATACATATAATGATCAAGATTGTTCGTAATCGAAACGGAAGCCTGCGCATGAGAAGTCCGAGAAATCCTGCAAGCAGTGTAATGTTGTACCCACTGAGTACTAGCACATGGAGCACACCCGTTTCTTTGAACACATCTTGTATCGTATCCGGTAAACCGCCTTGATAGCCGACAAGCATTCCCGCAAGTACTCCATCAATCGGAAATGAAACGTATTGTGTAAATACGTCCGCAATATGAAACCGAAGTATTGTGGCGATGCGCGATAGGGTGAAACCTCCTTGTGATACCAGATGGACATTCGCACGATGCACTACCCCGACTACCCCCTTACTAGCGAGATACTCCTGATAGGGAAAAATACGCCCCGTATCGGTTGCAAAATCTTCAGGCTCCATAACACTTCCAGTGATCGCAATGTTATCACCTGGCAAGAGCTTCTGATGCGAGTATAAAGTGACACTGAGTTTTGTATCATAGAGTCTGTCATTCACGACAAGTACAGTCTTGTCGAGCTTGCGATCAACTGACACAACTCGTGCATCAAATGCTCGATCGCTAAAGATACTTTTTGGTACAAGTTCATCATGCTGCCACATGAGCAGTGTGCCACAGACAAACGAGACACCAAGTAACAATCCAAATAACATTCCTCGCATCGTCCGAATCATGAGAAACATTCCAGACGCTATGAAACACGAAAGTATTGCACTATCTACGATCGACACATGAAACGACTGATACATGAGTGCCCCACAGGTGAGCGAGAGTGCAATGAATTCGATCATATCGTGAGTATATGATCGGCAGTATCAAAAATAGTTAAAGATTACCCAAGCAATGAAGAAAGTGTGTAATCCTGAATGAGTGAAGTCTCATCAGCTTTGGAAAGGGCTTTTTTATACTTTGCGCCCTTGGTGCCTTTGACGCGCTTTTCACATGCTGCCCACGTACTATCGACATGGACTTTACCACCGACGAGTGAGACATATGAATACGCTTCGCCTTTGTTTGATTTGGATGTGGCTTTTTTAGGTGGAGATTTGGGTGGTGTTTCGAGGAGGCGTGTTTCGTATTCAGAGCGAGCACCTTCAAAAAGATTTGTATCGTTGCCGAGCGCTGCAGCCACCGCCATCTCATCACACCGGTCATTGTACGCATGGCCACTGTGTCCTGCGACTTTGACGAGCGTAAGCTTGCGACCAAATGCTTGGCGCAAGTCATAGAGTCGTTCCCAGATCGCACGGTTCTCAACCGGCGTCTTGGCTTTGGTCATCCAGCCGTTACGCTGCCAGCCATCAAGCCATGACTCGAGTCCTTTGAGTACGTAGGTCGAGTCAGTGTGGAGTGCGACTTCGGGTACCGTACCCGCAGATTCGTCCATTACATATTGGAGCGCCTCGGCAACTGCCATGAGCTCCATCTGGTTGTTGGTCGCTGGCTTCTGCGCACCCGCAAGCTCAATGGCATTTTTATCAGTCAGAATAATAGCAGCCCAGCCGCCCGGACCAGGATTGCCTCGGGATGCCCCGTCGGTATAAATAATGATGTCGCTTTTCATATCGACAGTATAGCAGTATCATGATGCATATGACTCCATTACCCCGACACACCAAAGCATGGCACGAAGAACATATGGCGAACCGCACCCTTGGTCAAAAGGTTGCCGATATGATCTCAAACGCTGCAGGATCATGGACATTCTTGATCATTCACGCAATCTGGTTCTTTGTATGGATCGCTTTTCGCGTCGAAGGATTCCCCTATGGACTCCTCACCATGATCGTCTCGCTTGAAGCAATCTTCCTCTCAACATTTATTCTTATTAGTGAAAAACGTCAGAGCGAACGCGATCATGCACAGGCAACCGCTGACTACGAAACCAACCTTCAGGCAAAAGAAGAAATTGAAGGACTTATGAAACGTCTCGACGCCATCGAAGAAAATAAGCTCGACAAGATCATCAAACTCCTTGAAGAAAAGAAATAACATAAAAAGACCGAACAGATATTCGGTCTTTTTATGTTATTTCTTTCAAATGTATCCGTACTCCCCCGCGCCAGCCGGCTTCGAGTGTACCTGTAAATGAAATGATGGTATCTGCGACCAGTTTCTCGATGAGTTCATCAGATGCAAAGAAAGAAAATGTAGTCGCCATGCCCGTGATATCGCGCACCGTGCATTCGATATGCTCTTTAGATTTTCCAAACATTTTGACACTATCAACCGTGACGTTTTCAAAGAGAAAGAGTGGCTCGGGGTTACCAACACCAAAGGGTGCGAATTGTCGTATCGCTTGAAGATGTCGTGTCGTCACTGCAGCAAGTGGTAGCGGGATTGCAGGAGATGTATCAGATGTATCCTCGACATATTCAGTACGAGATGCTGCATCGTTCAGTGCAGCTTCGAGAAAATGCACTTGCTCTTTGGACACAGCAAATCCTCCCGCTGCTTGGTGTCCTCCTGCATGAAGTAATGCACTCTCAGGAAGCGCTTGGAATAGCAATGCCGCATGGTGCTCAGGCTGCATACGGCATGAGCCTTTGATGACGCCATCCCCTGCCTCACCCCAGACAAAAAAGCTTCGCTTGTAGTGTTCTTGGAGTTTGTTGGCTACCAGTCCAAGTACTGCTGGACGCCACTCGAGATCCCCTACGACGACGATAGCTGGGAGTTCACGACCTGCGAGATGGGCATGTGCAGTCTTCACAATACGTGCAACGAGAAGTTTGCGCTCGGCATTGATCTCATCAAGTCGATCGACGATCGCTGTCGCGCGAGATAGTGAGTCAGTCGAGAGGAGTTCAAATGCAAGCTGGGGTGTATCCATACGAGACGCGGCGTTGAGTCGTGGTGCAACCGTAAAGGTAAGATCAGTCTCAGTGAGCATTGGCATCATGAGCTTGTTTTTAGCAAAAAGTGCTTGAAGGCCGACACGACGAGTTTTCTTCATCACCGATAGTCCAAAGCCTGCGAGTGCGCGATTTTCTCCACGAAGCGGTACCATATCCGAAAGCGTAGCAAAACCTGCGAGATCCAAAAGCCACTTCTCCCACCCGTCAATAATCCCTGCGTCCTTGCCATATCGCGCAACATACGCACGGACGAGATGAAATGCCATCGCCGCCCCGCATGGATCTGTACTCGGATAGTCACTCTTGCATGGATGCACCACCGCATATGCTTGAGGGAGACCACTTGCGAGCTCTTGATGGTGATCAGTAAGTATCACGTCGATACCTCGTGCTTGTGCGTCAGCTATTTCTGCAACTGCAGTAATACCGACATCAACCGTAATGATGACAGTCACTCCATATTTCTCAAGCCCACTGATACCAAGCGTACTCACCCCATATCCTTCATCATGTCGGTCAGGAATATAGACATGCACTCGATCAGCGATATCGAGCTTTTTAAAAAGATCAAGGAGTATCACCGCTGCAGGAATACCATCACAGTCATAGTCCGCATAAATACCAATGTGTTCGTTACTTGTGACTGCTTGATAAATACGCTCTACCGCCCTACCCATGTCATGAAATAAAAATGGATCACCGAGTTCATATTTAGGTGAAAGAAAGTCAGCAGTCTCATGTGGAGCAATGTTGTAATACTCGAGAAGGAGGGATTTCAATTGCTCTGGATTCGGAATAGTAACCTGCATGAGACGGATTGTACCATAACCAAATGGTATACTTTTCCATATGAACGACACTATTTTCGGCAAAATCATTCGAGGAGAAATCCCTGCAACCAGAGTCTATGAAGATGAACAATTCTTGGCATTCATGGATATCAATCCGGTAAACAAAGGACACACCCTCCTTATTCCCAAAGAGCACTATACCTGGATTCATGACGTACCAAGCCCGCTTGTCGGCGAGATATTCATTAAGGCAAAAGAGATTATTGAGGCTATGCGCAAAGGACTCGGATGCGACTATGTCCAAGTCGGCGTTGTCGGAAATGAAGTCCCACACTTTCATATTCACCTTATTCCCCGCAAACTCACTGATCCTGTTGGTATAACAACTCGACCTTATGTTCCCTATGAAAACCCCGAGGAGTTGACTATTTACGCTAGCAAAATTGCTACTGCGCTCAAATAAAAAAGCCCTCTCTAGAAAAAGCGGGCTTTTGTTGTTTCGGAAATCGGATTTTATAGTACTCAGCGGTAGTGAATCTTGAACCTAGTATAAAACAAAAAGCTCTCCAAATTGTCCGGGAAAAAGAAAAGCCCCTGTAGAAACAGGGGCAGTTATAATCCAATATTCTATGAATAAACCTGGTTTACAATACTAAATCTTTTTTGATTTGGCAAGTGCCTTGATACCCGGAAGGGTACCCTTTGAGAGGTAGTCGAGTGTTGCCCCACCACCTGTCGAGATAAAGAGTTTCTTGTTGGCCCTGTCTCCCAAGGTCTTCTCAATGACTGCACCGGTGTCACCTCCACCAATGACTGCACTTACCTTTGATGCATTAATCGCCTTTGCGAGGTCGGTCGTCGCCTTGGTAAAGCCTTTTTCATACCAACCGGTCGGGCCGTTCCAAACGACAAGCTTTGCTTTGGCGATCTTTGCACTGATGAGTTCAACACTGCGAGGACCGATGTCTGCAATGATGTCACCTTTCTGCACTTCGTCTACCGCTACTGTTTTCTTCTTATCATTACGGAGTACCATGAGATCAATTGGGAGCAAAAGCTTTGGATCTTTGAGAAGCTTTTTGATCTGGATATCATACCCATCCTCGACGACTGAGTCCCCTACTTCAAATCCTGCAACTTTGTAGAAGTTGTTCAATATTGCACCTGCAACAACAATCGAGTCTGCACTCTTGATGAATCGCGCAATAAGCGGAATCTTAGTTTCAAATTTTGCTCCACCAAGGATAAAAACAAATGGATGCTTTGGATCTTCGATGACTGGAGACTCTGCATCAATCTCACACTGCAAAGTGGCACCCACAAATGACGGAAGAAGTGCTGGGATACCGACGACTGTCGCGTGTGCACGGTGTGATACAGAAAATGCGTCATTGATATAGTATGTGCCGAATAAGGCGAGACGCTTTGCAAATGCTTTGTCATTACTCTCCTCTCCCGGATACCGACGAATGTTCTCAATCAAGACCACAGTCTTTGCTGGTACTTGTGCGAGAATCTCGGCAAAATGAGCACTCATCAGATCCTCAGTGACAAACACGATCTTGTAGATCTTTGAAAGGTAGGTCGCAACAGGACGAAGACTCTCTGTACCATCTTTCCCCAGGTGTGCGAGAAGCACTGGAGTGCCACCTTTTTTAAGTACTACATCAATGGTTTTAAAGCTTGCATCGATACGTCGAGTATCGAGGATTTTGTTGCCTTTGAGTGGTACATTGAAGTCAACACGAACGAGTACACGGGCACCTGAAAGTTTTGGAAGTGAAGAAAGTGGATTCATAAAAAATTATTTACTGATTGATTTTGCAAGCTTACTATATGCAACTGGATCAAGACTTACCCGCCCTACCAGCAAGCCTTGTGCCTTGCCCTCAACGATAAATGAGCGGGCATTGATTTCATTTACCGAACCACCATAGAGAATGGGTACAAGTGATGCAGCTTTCTCTCCAATCGCATCAGCAATAATCTTGCGAATAAAAATAATCATTTCTTGGCACTCAACTGCTGTTGCTTCGCGTACTGCATCTTTGCCAATAGCCCAGATTGGCTCATATGCAATCATGAATGATTTGTAGGCTGTCTTTGGAAGTACTACGAGTAAACTCTCCAGTTGTTCTTTCACTTCACTCAAATACCACCCTTGGGGATCACGCTCTCGTTCACCAACACAAAGGATTGGAATGATTTTCTTCTCAATGAGACGAAGTGCCTGCTCACGAATAAGATCATTGCCCTCCCCACGCGCACGACTCTCTGAATGCCCCACAATACCATATGTTACCCCTGCATCTTTGAGCATTGCTGCATGGATAAGCCCTGTATTTGCGACAGTACTGGTTGAAGCAACGGTCTGCGCTCCAAGCTTGAGCGGTGAAACTCGCTGCTTGGTAAGGGTTGCAAGATAGACTGATGGGGCGCATGCGACTATCGTCAATGACTTTTTATAGGCCCTTGCCAACAAGTTAGTCTTTTTGAACAATGTGACGGCTTGCGCACTTTTTTCTGGTGCCATCTTCCAGTTACCAACAAGAAATATCATAGCGTCAGTATATCATGACGTATAGTACCCTTATCACTCCGTTTCTTTCCAAGATTGAACAACCCATGAGCCCGATGCTCCACTGGTAAAGTTAAGATTTGCAATACCACTTTCATATGTCACAGTCGTAGCACCGGAGAGTTTGATAGTATACCCCGTTGCCTGTTTTGCACTTGCTGACCCACTAAAGTTAATTGTGCCATTTTGGGCAACTAAAATGACTGCTCCAGCAGCACCACTAATATCAATAGCATTCGAACCACTGCATGAGGAGCTCGTAGGGCAGTCAGAAAGAGAAAGAATCATAATATAACTCCCTGTTGTACCACTCCCTGTCACAGGAGAGCTACCCGCAATGATTACTCTACCATCTACAATAATCGTCCCACTCCCTGATCCATACGCACTCGCAAGTTTTAATGCACCAGAACCATCTACAGTCAGATTACCTGTTACCCACAGTGTCCCTGTCACACTCACAACTGCACTACCGCCAATACTTAGGTTACCTGCAATTTTCTTCGGGCCAAGAGTGGTGTTTGTTGTGCCTCCGTATGTTTGATTACCACTAAGCGTCCCTCCCGCAACTGCTTCTGCTTTCCAAGTATCGATATTTCCATCAGAAACAGGCCATGGCTCAGGAGTTGGATCAGCCTGGGTAGTATTGCAGGCCTTATTGTTGAGTGTCCCTGTTTGGCAATAGATACTACCAGTGGCATTGGTATAGTTCACCGTATGTGCCTTGGCAATACCAGCACCGCTTGTACCAATATGTAGCTGATTGTACTGACTATCCCCGTAAATTGATGATGTAAGACCACCAAGATAGAGCTTGAAATATGTATCAAGCGTTGCAGGCGTGGGTGCAGACCATACACTCGTACTATGTCTGCCAATCTTACTCGTTCCATCTATGTAACCATTTGTATTTGTACCGATTGTATAGTTTGCTGTTGCTGAAGTTCCTGCAGTAAGGACGATCCAGTAGGTGGTACCTGTTTGTAATGTTGGACTCGAAGTAAATGTCGCATCAACCCATCCATATGCAGTAGTTACCAAAGATGCCGAAATACTTCCTGTTGCAAGTGTTGTTGTACTTGGTACACCTCCAGCATCAGCTGCAATCGAAACAGTAATATTGGAAGGACTTCCTGTTTTTAGTAGATATAACTGCAATTTGTTGAGTGGAATTTCCTCTGAAACCACAAAGCTTTGTGCAACACTCTGTGTCGCTGTTGCATTCCCGAACGTAATACCTGATGTCGGCGTACCAGTTCCATTTGACTGATCAGTAGTGAGCGCATCACTACTAGCAGCAATTGCACTTCCCGTAATAAATGAGCTCGACGTACCGTGAATGTTGCCGTTGGCATACACGTTTCCATTAATACCAGAACTTCCAGCAAGATCTATACCACCGCGACCAACCTGGAGTCCGTAGTTGAATGACACACCAGCTCCTTGTTGTACCGTTACCGTGACAGACCTGTTACGGTTTTGACTATCACCGAGTGATTCAATTTGTTTCTGTCCATTCTGGATATCTGTTAGCGTTGTTGTTGTTTCTTGTGTACCAAGCACCAACGTCTCGCTCGATGAGACACTCATGGATGAGCGGAGACGATATAGCACATCTTCGACACCTGACTCTGCGATAAAATAACTACGCTTTGATTCAAGTGCATTTTGCGCGCTATGACTCGCGCGTATCACTGGTGTCACCAACCCTAGTGCAACAGAAAGTGAAATTGCCACAAAGAGCACCATCACAATGATCAACACATTTCCCTTGTTTCCATTTGTAGTGAAATCCTTGTACATATTATTTTCCTCGAAGCATTGCAGTTGCATAAAATGGTACACTCACAATATGGCCATTCGTCGTCGCAAGTGTAAGCTCAACCTTGATACCCTCCCCGTTCGTTGTCGTAATATGGCGAACGATAAACGTACTAACCACGACTTCAGAAGTCGAAAGATTTGCACTGGTACCATTTTCATTGAGCACCAACGCACCGTTTGATACTGAGAACACTGCCGTATGTGCCGTACCACTACTGTCAGTACCAGAAAGTGAGAGTGTGCCAGAGTTTACTCCATAGACACTATTTCCTGATACGACTGATGCATCGCGTATTTCTCGAACAACGCGCTCCATAATGAGTTCTCCATTAGTTTGAAGTCTTCTATAACCTTGAGCGGACGCATAGGTACGCATTACCATAATCAGCGCATTTACAATAACTACGGAGATCAGTGCAAAAAGTGCAATATAGATCACCAGCTCAATTAACGAATAACCTTGTTGTTTATGGTTTCTCATATATTGGTTATATACAACGACATATTCTCTGTCTGCACTCCCGATGGAGCTATCCATGAAACAGTAATGGTGACTTTTTTGGTACCATTATCGATAGTACCGCCTGAAGTGACAATATCATTATTTCCATCGCGATTGACCGAGGTCATTACCACCGTGCGAGTAAACCCATTTATCGTTTGAGGTGTTGTCGTAAGTGTCCACACCGATCCAGTCCATAGAAAATAGTACGTCGTACCAGCGGTAAGCCCACTGATCGATGACCACGCCTCACTGCGTATAAGTTTCACCACCTCTGCCCCTTCCTCAAGCAGATAGGCAGTTTGCGTACGCTCAAGACTTCGCTGTGAAGCCTCTACAGTATGTTGAATGGACCCAAGTAATAGTACAAGTACAACTGCAATGACTGATGACGCAACAATAACTTCTACGAGAAAGAATCCTTGTTGTGTCTGTTTGTGCTGCATACTGTTTAATTTCGTTTTACCGTACCAGTACTAGTGATAGTAATAGTACGAGTCTGACCGTTTTGTGATTGCAATACAATCGTACCATACTGTGACGTCGTTCCTTTGAGTCGATCAAAACTTATGTTTGATCCACTACCGTTAAGTGTAAGTGTCCCGAGCGACACACCTGTTTCATAAAAAAATGTTTTATTGGTCGATGCATTTGCGTTATATGTCGTCCCTGTAAAAAGTACAAACTGTGCTGCTTCGATATGAACACCGTATGAAGTGTTGTCATAGCCGGCAAGTGTCTTGGCACGAGCTTCGCCAAGTACTGATACAAGCCCATCAGTTGTGTTCTCAAGTGCTTGTTGTTGGCGAAATTTCAAAAATGGCACACTCACCACCCCAAGGAGTATGCCAATGATCGCAATAGTCACAATAAGTTGAATTGCTGAGTAGCCTGTCTGAAATGATTTCATACTAGTTATTTGATAGAGTCCATAATACTATACATCGGCGAGAGCATAGAGACCGCGAAGAACCCTACACAAACCCCAATAAATAGCATTAACACGGGTTCAATGATCGTAGAAAGATCCTTTGTCTTTGCATCAACCTCCCCCTCATAAAACACGGCTACGTCCAACAACATTTGTGAAAGTTTACCCGTCTCTTCTCCTACCTCTATCATTTCAGCAACCATGATCGGATAGAGTTTTGGATATTTCTGAAATACACTCGAAAGGGTTTCGCCACGCTGTACGACAACCATTAACTCATCGAGACTATCACGGTAATACGAATTTTGTAGTACATCTTTGGATATGGTGATTGCTTTGTCGATCGTGACACCAGAACTCAAAAGTGATGAAAGCGTTCGTGTCAGACGTGCAGCATTCACCTCCTGGAGTAATGTGCCAACCACCGGAATACGTACTGAAATAAAATCCCACCCTCGACGAACTACTCTAAATCTTGCAAGCACTATGACAATAACAATAATACCAACAATCCCCCCAACCAGTAGTGCAATATGATTTGAAATTAAATCGCTAAGTCCTACCACAAGCTTTGTTGACGCTGGAAGTTCGACTCCAAGCTCCTTGAACGTACTTGTAAGTGTTGGCACCACAAAGATAAACATAAGGATACCAATAATAAAGATCGCACCGAGAATAATAGATGGGTACATCATTGCGCTTTTAATTTTGCGCCTAAGCTCATAGCTTTTTGCTAGCTGCACCTCAATCTCAGCCAATGCTTGTGGTAGACTTCCTGACTCTTCACCAGAACGTATCATTGCAACCACCAGTGTTGAAAAAACTTTTGGGTACTGCGCAAGACCTTCAGAAAGGGTACCCCCATTATCAATCGCAGCAAGGAGTCCACCAATCACTGTTTTAAAATAGGCATTCGGTGTTTGCTTTTGAAGCACAACAAGAGCTCGCGAAATAGAGAGTCCTGCACGGAGCATACCTGAGAGATTTTTCATGAGAATAATCTTCTCTGAAAGTTTTACTCGCTTGAGCACACTACTTATAGTAATAGAAAAACTGAGTGCTGTTTGCTTAGAAATCACAATAGGCGAAAGACCTGTTTCTCGAAGCGCTGAAATAGCATCTCCTCGCTCATCTGCATCGATGACTCCAGTGACAATTGCACCAGATGTATTTCGTGCTTTATATGAGAACTTCATCCATCAAGTGTAGCAGAACACTACTCGGAAACAACACGAAGTACTTCATCAATAGTGGTTTTGCCCTGTACTGCCTGGAACATACCGTCTTCGAGCATTGTTGTCATCCCTTCTTTTTTAGCCTGGGATTCAACTTCATCACTTGAACCACCTCGCAAAATAATTTCTTTGATTGTAGGAGAAACTTTAAGCACCTCATGAATACCAATGCGCCCCTTGTAGCCATCGTCACTTTCCTCACTTTTCTTTGGACGATAAAATGGAATCTTTTCCCATGGTGTTCCTGCCTTGATAATGTTTTCAAGCTCAAGCATGTGACGCAGGCGATCCAAATCAACCGCATGTGCAAGCTGCTGCAACTCACCCGGTGATAAGAAATACTCTTCTTTGACTGAGGTAAGTCGTCGTACGAGTCGCTGCGCAATAATGCTCTTTGCAGTTGAGGTGATCAAAAATGGCTCAACCCCCATATCAATGAGTCGCGGGATAGCGCCCGCAGCCGAGTTGGTGTGGATAGTAGAGAGCACCAAGTGACCAGTAAGCGCCGCATTCACGGCGAGATCAGCAGTCTCTCCGTCTCGGATCTCCCCTACCATGATAATGTTAGGATCCTGACGAAGCAGTGCACGCAGACCGTTTGCAAAGGTCATCCCAATCTCACTTTTCACTTGCGTCTGATTAACACGGGCCATTTGATATTCAATCGGATCTTCAATAGTCGAAATATTCACCTCAGGCGTGTTCAAGATATCAAGCATGGTATAGAGGGTAGTGGTTTTACCCGAACCGGTCGGACCAGAGCAAAGAATAATACCAGAGTGCTGATGCATACCATCATGCACAAGCTCAAGCGAATCCCCATGAAAGCCGAGCCCTTCCATTGTGTAGCCATGAGATGACTCGCGCAAAATTCGAATGACAGTCTTTTCTCCAAAATACGTTGGAAGTGTTGAAACACGAAACGATACCGGCTGCTCTTCAACTACCATTTTGAATCGTCCATCTTGTGGGAGACGCTTTTCATCAAGCTTGAGATTTGCCAATACTTTGATACGAGCACTTACTGCTGCTGCAGCATCCTTGGGAAGTGTCATTGCATCATGGAGAATACCGTCAATACGATAGCGAACGATGAGGTCGTTTTCCCCAGGCTCAATATGGATATCTGATGCACGCTGTAAAATCGCATGAGAGATAAGCGTGTCAACAATCTTGATAATTGGTAGATCTTCTGCGAGCTCCTTGAGATCTTCTGGAGATACTTCACTATCTTTCTCTTCTATTTTTTGCAGACTTGCACTCTCCTTTTGGATAATAGAGTCAAATTCTGCCTGTAGACTCTTTTTATACTGCAGCAGTACTGCCTTGATCGAGTCACTATCAGTAAGTCGCGGTAAAATACGAAGCCCTGTTTTCTTGCGAACGAAATCAATAGCAGGAAGATTATCGATATCAAGTACTGCAATCTCAAGGTTGCTGCCATTTCGCTTATATGCGACGACGTTGTACCTGCGCGCAATCGCTTCAGGGATCAAAAACAGCACATCACGTTCGAGACGCTCCTTGTCGAGTGTTACAAATGGGATACCGAGCACATATGCTTCAAGCTTCTTAAGCTCGATCTCTTTAACCTTACCACTTGAGAGTAGATACGAAGAAAGTGTTTGATCAGTTGTTCGTGTTGACTGAAAACGCGCAATATCATCAGCAGATGCAATACCTGTATCAAGTATCATTCGTGCAAGCTTCGCTTCATCAACAATCATACATTCATTGTACGGTGAAATGCGCAAAACAAAAAGCACCTATAGGTGCTTTTTGTTTTTTATTGACAGACAGGAATATTACTTGCGGCAAGGTTCACACCTGGAGAAGCAACAAGACATGCTGCATTGTCTATATTCGCAAGAGGAAATCCAAAATCATCTGCTCCTCCAAAAATGGTACCGGCACGATATACGCCAGATCTATCAACAACTCCACTGGTGTAAGGTGTACTTGTTTCAAAACCGCTTGCTGGCCACAACTGACTAGCCATGATCCCACCATAATGAATCTGTCCTGCAAGAATGGTGAAATTCTCTTGCATTGGAATATTTGAAGTACCAACCCTGCTCGTCCATTTTATGGTAAATACCGTATCAGAGACAACAGGTGCATTTAATATTACACTGACACCTGTTCTGACATTTACATATGTTGGGTTATAGCAGTTACCCCATGGCCCGCAACCATTATTACCTGCAACACCGATTTTTATTCCAGGTGTTCCACAGATATACCCGGCACCATATGCAGTCAAATCAGCAAGCTCTACCTGCCCTACAGGACAGTTTGAAGCAGGAGGATTGTAGGTTACCTGTGCGGTTGCTGTATCAGTTGAGGTTGTATTTGTCGCAACCAACGTATAGGTATGTGATGCATTCACACTAAAGTTGTCATTGCCATTTGGAGATGCCTGCAATGCACCATCGATAGTAACAGATGTACAGTTCGTGGTTGCCCATTGAAGATTGGTTGATGCCGGAGTTGTAGTAATAGTACTTGGAGTTGCAGTAAATGAAGTGATTGAGCAGGCTGCAGGAGGAGGAGTTGTAGTACAAAATACGAGATTTCCATTTGCATCTGCACATACTTCTTTAGAACTTACATTTGCAAGATTTGATGCAGAAACTGAAACTTTTGTATCAAGGCTTCCGTTCATGGCAAGATTGACCGTGCGTGTTGTCCCAAGTCCTGTAGCTCCCCCAAAACGGACAGTAGAGCTTGTAGTTGGCGCAAACGGTGAATCCCCTCGAATAATACCTCCAACAAATACCCCTTTTTCAAATTGTGCATTTTGTCCTGCAACAAAACCAAGCACTGAAAGACCTCCTCCTGTTCCTGAAGCAGGGTCACCTTTTACTTGATCAGTAGCAGATACATTGACTGGCTGATCAGTGTTATTTATCGGAGGATTTGCAGGTGGATTAATCCATGCACTTGCTGATACATAGTTCATGGCATACGCAACAACAATACCGAATGCGATGAATTTGAGATTGGTGAGAAGGTTTTTTTTCATATGTTTATAGACATGAGGCGATAAATTCGACCATTCCACTAATATTTATTGAACTCGGAACGAGACTGCCTACACTTCCATCACCATTCCTATAGTGAAGAGACGGTGAACCGTTAGCCATACCCGGACTGTTCTGACAAAGACCGTTAAATATGACGGTATAATCACCATGTTGTATCTGCTCAATATCAGGTGGTGGATTATTATTTGGATTAGGATTTTGAGAAGCACAGACAGCTGCTGATGTTGGAGAAGGGTCACCACAAACCTCAAGCTCGGGTGATGGTGTTCCTGGCGTAACAGCATACTGAGGTGCAAGCGTCACTTTTCCGTAATAACTTCTCTTAAAAGAGTATCCATAATTACTACCATCACTAGTACCTGTACTATATACATATGGTACATCACTTAAATACAATGCAATATTTGAACTTGCGACAGGGGGAGTGCCGAACGTAATAGTAAATGATTTTGTAGGACTAGTAGTGCCATTTGTGGCAGTAAGTGTATAAACCGTTGTTTGAGTTGGTGCATTATAGAGCCCGCTTCCATTGACTGATGAAAGTGGTACTCCATTAATAGAAGCACTCGTGCACCCTGTAGTTGACCAGCTAAAAGTGAGCTGTGGCGCATTTGGCTTCACACTATATTTATTTGAAGTAAAAGAATTAATAACACATGTAGCAGGTACCGCCTGAGCTACACAGCGAACAATAGTGCCATCAGCTGTTGCACAAAGTTTTCCTTCGCTGGTCCCGGCAACATTCACTGCCTTAATAGTACCTGTCGTTGTAAACCCTCCACTTACATCAACAGCAACAGTTCGTGTTGTCCCTAATGCATCAGCCCCTCCAAACCGTACAAGGGTTGATCCAGTCACGGCAGAAAGCATCTCATTAATAAAAACTTGTTGTACAAAGTGCGCATTTTGCCATGCAGTAAACGTATTAACCGAAAGCCCCCCATCTTTGAGCTGACTTTGCCCCATATGAATAGGGAGCGCAATATTGGTACCAGGCGCCCCCGTTGACGGATCATTCCATGCAGCTGACGCATAACTCATTCCGAGTGCAACAACAATACCGAATGCGATGAATTTGAGATTGGTGAGAAGGTTTTTTTTCATACTATCTATATATTAATGACAGCGAACAGTATTATCACTTGCACAATACGGTGTTTTTGGTGATTGACATCCAGTAGTCGGTACATTCCCCCCAGGAGTACAAACAAGAGAACAAGATCCCCCACCTGATGTAATTACAGCTCCTGCATTATTAATACAGTACTGGTTCGGACCACAACTAGTAGACCCACTACACTGTGCTTTATTATGCACGAGATAGCCATCAGCAAAGTAAGTCCGGTCACCGCTGAGCATGAAGTTATACAGATCAGTATCAGATGACTCCGCTTTTCCATGAATCGTCGTCAATAGTACAAGACCATGATCAGTAATGAGTGTATCACCTACTTCAAGCGAGGTAACTTCAATACCAATATTTTCAAGAGCAGTTTTTTCAGGATTAATCGACTTCCACCCCTCAGTTGTCATGAATGGGTGCTCTTCGGTCACAAAATATCGTCCGCCATTGAATGAGTAAATCATGCCATTGAGTTTTGGTCGGTGAAATGCAAGCACTGTATTATTACTAGTCTCACCTCGAAGTACATCACCAATTTGTACGTCCTGAATATTTTTCTTTGACCCATCTGAAAGAGTGACTCGTGTATCTGCAACAAAACAAGTTGCAAATGTTCCTCCTGTACCAGCACCACCTACACCAGGATCGATTGGTTGATCTTCAACAATACAATTCCCGGCACCATTAATAACCATTCCTGCAGGAATTGATGCTTGGGCGCCGGCAATATTTGGACAAACATCAGTAGGAGTAGCGCCACACAATATGTATGTACCGTCTGGAGCTGCGCAGACATTTTTTGTGCCAGTTCCACTATGACTTAATGTTCCCGACTGCCCATTTGCAGCACTAATGGTTCCAGAAACAATGGTTTTCATTGGTGTAGCTGCACTTCCGATTGTCACTGTTGAAGTGGTATCAGACGGATGACCACCATTGATGAGTCCTGACACATACACATCCTGAGCAAGTAATGCATTACCACGTGCTTGAAATGTACCAACATTCAAACTACCATTTTTAGCATCATTAGTAGCACCTATCGTAATAGGCCCATCGGTATTATCCCCTGGAGCGGTAGTCGTAGGTGGAGTATATGCTCCTGCAATACCAGCAATACATAGTGCAGGTAGTAAGAGTGAGAGTTGTTTAAAAAGAGTATTCATACAATATTATTGTTCGAGCTTCTCAAGCATCTGAAGCTGTGTTTCTCTTGAAGGACGATACGGCTTAGAAGTTGCAGCGGTCTTTTGTGTTACATAGGTACGGAGTACCTCTGATTCAATTGGCGGCATTGAGCTCGTACGTAGATCTTGCAGTGTTTCGATAGGAGTATTTTGGGTTCTCGTCGAACGAATATAGAAAAAAATAGCAATCACTACAACTAAAAAAATAGTAGGAAGTACGATACGCCATGGAACTTTTTGTAGAAAAGAAAAAGGAGATTTCTTTTCTACAATAGGTAGTGATTGCTCTGTTGCTGGCACAATGTCATTCATACTATGTATGTATAAGTATACTAGATTTCTTCAAAAATCGTCTGCTTCTTCCCCTTACCTCCAACGGTAACACTTGTGGTACGCACCCCTGGTGTTGAAGTACCAGAGATCACAATCGGTGTATAACTTGCAGTGGTAACTTCATTTGCATTAATAACCACCGTAAGTGTTGCAGTACCGAACGATGATCCGTTCCAGTTGAGTGTCGGAGAGCTAAAGTTGAATGTTGTACTTGGGGGCATTGTTGGGTATGACTGAATTGCAAGTACCACACTATCTCCCGCAGCACCAAAACCACTGATAGGATTTACCGCTATAGTGAACGTCGCTACTTTTTTACCAAGATTAATCCCTGTGCCATCAACGAGCTTTTGACTTGAAGGTGTTGCAGTGATAGTGAAATCCTCAGTTGGTGCGGGACACTGACTAACAAATACCTGCGGTGAATCATACTGCGTCTGATTGACCACATCATAACAACGCAATATATACGGTTCTGAATCACTCATTGCTGGTGTGAGCGATGTTTGATAATACGTAGTTCCACCAATAGTGGTAAATACATTTGACTGAAAGTTATGACTACCACCTGCGAGCAATGCAGTACTTGGAACATCAAATTCATCAGGACATAGATCATCTGTAGAAGGATCTGCTGGTGTGTGCTCTATATATTGATAGGTATTTGGACTTCCTCCTGTACCATCACCTCGAGTAGTCTTTTCACAAATAGGATCTGCTTTAGTACCCTTAATGATATCGCAACCACCAATATTAGGACCAGCACCACCTCCCGTATTATATCTACTTGTTGCACTATGCGGAGTAACATCCCAGGTGAAACGTCCTTTTTGACCAGCTGGTATACACGCATCTGCAGAAGCAAGGGTTACTGTAACAGGTTGCTGCGGTGGTATCCCTATCTGCATTCCTGTCAGTGACATCCATCCAATAATCTCTGATCCCCATGCGTAGCCAGTCACCACACCAGTCGTAGGATTAAGCTTTCCTCCCCAATTACTGCCATTAAGAGATATAAAACCATCCCAGCCACCTCGACGTGTATCAGCAGCAAGTGCGCCACTGCAGCCGCTTGCAAATACTGAACAGGCGCGTGCCCACCCTTTTAGATTGACTGTACTATCACTATTTGGATGAGCCCAATCAATCGATGCACCTCCAGTACAACCACTCACCGTTGAAGGACATCCAGTATCATTAAACGTAACCCATCCAATGTTTGATGACCATGCGTAGCCACTGATCGTACCAGGAGCTGTCGACATCATTGAAACACCATACCCCTGAGGTCCACAGGTACCATTCTGGCAGTTATTCATGCTGAGCCATCCAATGTTTGATGACCATGCGTAGCCAGTTACATTTTCACTTGCGGATGCAAAAATTTTGATTGCGCCACCAATAAGAATGACGAAAAGAAGCGAGAGAAAGATAGCGCGACCGGATATCTGTTTCATTTGTCATACAAGTATACTTCATGGTATAGTGCAATCGCAAATGTCTCCACTCGTCCGGGGATATTTTTTTATAAAAAATAGAATAACAATTACATATGTTAGATATCAAAGCACTTAAATTAGCGATCGAACAGCTCGAAGGAGAGCGTCGTATCGCGCGCGACAAACTTATCGACGCTATCGAACAGTCACTTGCTGCCGCGTACAAAAAAGAATATGGCAAAAAAGGCCAAGTTGTCCGTGCAGCTATTGATCTTGATGGTGGTACCTTTGCATTTGAGCAGGTAAAGACTGTCGTTGACGACTCAATGGTGTACTTCACCGAAGAACCCGAGCACGAAGACGAGGAACGCGAACATTATAATGAAGAGAAACACATTCTCCTTGAAGATGCTCGTATCATGAAGACTGATGCAGCAATCGGAGATGAAATTGTATTCCCCCTCGAACCAAAGGATGACTTTGGTCGTATCGCAGCTCAAACTGCAAAACAAGTTATCATGCAGCGCATCCGCGAAGCAGAGCGCACTTCTATCTTAGACGAATTTGGCAGCAAAGAAGGTGATATTGTCTCTGGTCACATCCAAAAAATTGATCGAGGTAACGTATTTGTAGATTTTAACCGTGCAGTCGGTGTTATCCCTCCAAATGAACAGATTCCTGGTGAACATTATGCTCGTGGCGCACGCATCCGAGCATATCTTTACAATGTTGAGGAGTCTCCTCGCGGCGTAAACCTCAGACTTTCTCGTACCCATCCGAAATTTCTCGAAAAGCTCTTTGCATACGAGAGCCCTGAAGTTGCAAACGGACTTGTCCAAATAAAGGCTATTGCGCGTGAACCAGGCGGCCGTCGTTCAAAGATTGCCGTATGGACCGATGATCAGAATATTGATCCAGTCGGATCATGTGTTGGTCAGAAAGGTGTTCGCGTCTCAACCGTGATGAATGAACTCGGTGGTGAGAAAATCGATATTATTGAATGGTCTCCTGATCCCGAAGAATTTGTTCGCAAAGCCCTCTCCCCAGCACGAGTACTTGATATCACTCTTGATGAAGCAGAACACAAGGCGACGATTGAAGTAACTCCAGATCAGCTCTCTCTCGCCATTGGTAAAGGTGGACAGAACGTTCGTCTTGCTGCAAAGCTCACTGGATGGAAAATCGATATCAAGGGCACCGAAGCAGAAGCATCCGAAGATATGCTCAAACCAGAAGGTGACGATTTCGTTTCTCTCAAAGATCTTGCAGCTGAAGCAATGGGAGAAACAGCTCTCGTCGAACCAGTCGAAGAAGTATTAAATAGCGAAGAAACTGCATAATATGAACCTCCTTCACGATATTACTGCCGGCAAGAACACGCCTGAGATCATCAATGTCATTATTGAAATTCCGAAGGGTTCAAAGAATAAGTACGAGATAGACAAAGAGACCGGTATGATCATGCTTGATCGCGCTATGCACTCAAGTCAGGACTATCCATTTGATTACGGATTCATGCCGCAGTCACACTGGGAAGACGGTGATCCGTTGGACGTAGTTGTACTCACCACATACCCACTATCTCCTGGTATTTTGGTGAAAGTTCGCCCTGTAGCAATCATGAACATGATCGACGACGGGGACTCTGATGCCAAAATCATCGCCGTACCTGAAAAGGATCCACGATGGGACGAAGTCACTGACCTCTCTGAGATCAACAAGCATACCGTCAAAGAGATCCAGCATTTCTTCATGACCTACAAGCAGATTCAGAACAAGGAAGTGAAAGTAGAAGACTGGGGCGACAAAGCTGATGCCCACAAAGCCATCGCCCACTCCCAGAAACTCTATACTGAGAAATACCAACAATAACAAAAAGCCTCCGTTATAGGAGGCTTTTTGTTATTCACCCTTTACAAAAGCCTGGATTTTTTACCAGAAGTATGTATAATAGGAGGTATGAAGAAAGCGTACATATATATTGTATTGGCACTCATGGCTACCTTTGGTGGTCTCTCACCTGTTTCCGCACAAAGTGTTGCAAAACAAGGCGAAAAAGCTCCTGTGGAGGAAAAAGCTGTCGAAATCAAGACTGAAGCAGACTTTCGTGCTCTCCTTGGTCGCATGATCTCATTTCAGGCTCGTATCCAAGCAGCAACCAGTCGTTTAGCCGAAAAAGGTATCGATATCAAGACTTCTCAGGCAGCAATCGACAAGACTACTCTTGCAATCGCAAACACCAAAGCAGCAATCGACGCCTATGCAAAGCTCACCACTGATAGCAAAGCTGTCACCGCAAAAGATGTTCAGGTAGTAGAAACAAGCTTCGAAACCCTCCGACTTGCTCTTATTCAAAGTCTTCTCTCGCTCAAAGGTGCCCTCACTGACACCGTTGGTGCATAATACTGCCCCTCGTGGTAGACTCTCGACCTATGAATACCAAATATAGCGCAACCGTTGCTGCACTTCCTGGCAGCATGATCGAAATTTCAGGCTCAATCACCTGGGATGCACTTTCCGCTTTTGAAAAGAAAGCCTTTGAACGCCTCTCAGCACATGTCTCAGTAGACGGCTTCCGCAAGGGGCACGTACCTGAGCATATTGCAAAAGCGCAGATCGGGGACGAAATTATGCTTGGCGACATGGCAGAGCTCGCAATCCAGGAGTATTACCCTGCGATCCTCAAGGAACAAGAGCTCGATGTGATTGGTCGACCAGAAGTCACCATAACCAAAATCGCTCGCGGCAACGAACTTTGCTTTAGTATCAAGGCTGCTGTTGTACCTGAAATCAAACTCCCTGACTACAAAAAAATTGCAAAGAATGCCCCCTCTGCTGAAGCAGAAACACACACCGAAGCAGATATCGACAAAGTGATTGAGGAGCTTCGCCAGATGCGTGCCTACGGACACGTCCATCACCATGGTGAAGAGCACGGCCATGCGGAGCCGCTCCCTGAAGTAGATGATGCATTCATCAAGTCATTCGGGGACTTTGCAGATCTCGCAGCATTCCGTGCAAAGATTGCCGAGAACATTGGCAAGGAAAAAGCACAGGATGCAAAAGACAAGCGTCGCATTGCAATCATCGATAGTATCGTTGCTGAGACTTCATTTGAAGTACCAGAGATTGTGATCAAATCAGAGCAAGAAAAGATGCTTGCGCAGATCGAGGCAGACATCGCTCGTGCAGGTGGCACCATCGAGGAATACCTCAAGCACACTGAGAAAACTCGTGAAGGTATCATGGAAGAATTCAAAGATGAAGCAGAAAAGCGTGCGCGCTTCCAGCTCATCATCAATGCCATTGCACGTGCCGAAGGTACGGCTCCAACCGACGAAGAGATCGATGCTGAAACTGAAAAGTTCATGGCAATGTATCCTGGTGCTGATGCATATCGAACGAAAG
>ERZ650304.237-NODE-237-length-34655-cov-5.431272_pt1 | contig 34655 bp, 31 predicted proteins | sample MGYA00376240_ERZ650304 | MGnify/ENA primary metagenome ERZ650304 (study PRJEB26733, sample SAMN07839271) | wastewater metagenome | biome: small river; feature: stream; material: water | place: USA: North Carolina | collected 2016-03-01 ... | reverse complement strand
TGACCTATCTTACTGTTGTTAATGAGTGGCACCGTGTGGTTAGCCAAACGCTTACCAAACAGCAGCACGCGATCTGCTGTAATGGCATTCAAAGTTTTAGCGATATCTTGGTGCTCCCGTGCTTCGTCTTTGCCTTGTTCAAGGATATCCCCCAGCACCAACCATTTATGCTTGGCCGGGTACACGTCAAACATATTGATAATGCCTGTCATGCTATCAATATTGGAGTTATTGTATGTGCTGTCAATAAGAACAGTATCCTTCTTACCTTCAAACATACTACTGCGGCCTGGTGGCATGACAAACTTTGCATATGATTCGTCTAGTTCTAGGTTAAGCTCACGCATCAGAGCTTCAACCATGTACAGCTGCGTAAACAGAACTTGTGGTACGAGCCCCGGGAAACTAATAATACCTTCTTTGGTTATGAAGGTCGTACTATTTCGGCTTAATGAATAGGCAGTAACATCAGTCTGCGAAACACCAATGGCCTGAGCTTTGGTTCGCTTGACCTGCTCTACCACCAGCTTGTTATCGGCATCGTACAGGACCAACTCCGTCGTGCGGGCAGCTATATTGCCGTACTCATGCGCAATGGCCGCTTCGGGGGACGTAAAAGTACCAGATGCCACGGCATGATCAAAGCCTATGGTATGAGTATGCAGACTGCTAACCCACATCGTTATTGCTGGCTTTAGAAACTCAGCAATAAACTGCGCCTCGTGAATACGATCTGCATCAACTTCAGCTACGTAAAACTGTTCACTGTGCTTAAACGATACAGCCCTCAGTGGCGCCTTAACAATCAACTTCAGCCAGTCGGTTCGCGATTTTGTAACCCCATGGAGCCCGAGGATGTCAAAAGATATACCGTAGGCACTGTTGGCATGGTGTGAGTAGTGCGCCTTATCCCCAAGCTGTGCCTCTACGAGGTGCAGTAGCGTAGTCTTCCCTGCCGAGCCAGTAATCACAATGACTTTAGGATGCCAACGCATCAGGCTCAATCGGGCCCAGAATCGGAAATAACGTGCAACTATAAAGTAAAGTCGTCGCTTAAGAGCGTTTAGCATATACATATTCTAACGCATCTGTGACAAGTTAGGTATGACCGTGACATAAAAACAATAGCTATGAGACAATGTAGTAATGGCTAGCAAAAATTCATCAGACACACGACCAACCATCTCAAGCCCAGCAGAATTCATTGGACTTGATGATCCTCGATTAATTTCCTTTGGCTCCGGCCAACCGGACTTACCACCGCCACCCGAAATTCTTGAGACACTCGATGCCCAAAAACTCTTTAAGTACGGACCTATCAATGGCAACGCCGACTTGCGTATGGCTCTCGCTAATGACTATCCTGGGGCCGGCCCTAATGACTTTGTAGTCACGAATGGCGCTTCCGAAGCGCTTGATTTAGTGTTTAGAGCCCTGTACCAGAAGTACGGTTCAATCAAAGTTCTCATCTGTCAGCCATACTACTATTCGTATCCTCCTCTCGTTTCTTTAGCGGGGCACACTCCCGTATTCACCCAGTTGAACCAAGGCCAAATTGATCTTGACGACTTTAGGGCTAAAGTAACAGACGTTAAGGCTGTTATCATTAACTCCCCCTCTAACCCTACAGGCCGTGTTGAAGAACTAGCTACTCTGCATGAGATCGAAAAGATTACATCTGAACTCGGCGTCTACGTCATCTCAGATGAAGTATATAAAGATCTGATCTACGACCGCGAGAACTACCCCATCAAGGGCGAAAACGTTATTACCATCAACTCCTTCTCCAAAACCTACTCTATGTGTGGGCTACGGGTAGGCTATTTATATGCTACTGACCCAGAACTCATCCAAGCTGTTGTCGACATTAAGGTCCATACTTCCATGAACACCAATGTCATCGGGCAAGCCATGGCTCTTAAAGCCACCAAAGTACCCCGGCAATACATCGAACAGCAAACTGCCATATGGCAACAACGCCGAGACACTATTTACGACGGGTTAAAGGCGATTGGTTTTGAGCTCTGGAAACCAGAAGGCGCCTTTTATGTACTCCCTAAGGTCCAGAACGCATCCCAAGTCGTATCTGAACTATTCTACGACCACAGTGTTATTGTCTACGACGGAGCATGGTTCGGTGCACCGGATCGTATTCGACTCTCATATGCCTTGAATGTCGACAAAATCGAGGAAGGTCTTGCCCGTATTGCCAAATATATGAGCCAGCACCCCGAACGGCTGAAGTAAGCCGCAAACCCGTACCAAAATAAAAAGCCGTCCGATTCTGGACGACTACTTGATAGGACTTCTAATGTAAATAGTTAAGAAATATTGGTGGAGCACTGCAGGTATGACCTACGCCTGCAAGCAGGTGGACGTCAAACGTCCGTGCCCCACGTACGCTTGATCATACCAAATTCAATTCCCTGGCGCTACTGTATTTCTTGAATTCTTTGCTGTAATGACTCTAGCGGCATAGTCATGTTCGGTAGGTCTATTGGAGCGCTCAGACCGTATGCCGAGTAGGTTTCTTTTTGGTTAGATTGGCTATATTCAGCAACCAGCAGTTGACGAGATAGTTTGTCGACAGTTAGCTTGACTTCAATCGGTGCGTTATCTTTGTAATCTTCAGGGTTAAGGTCTTTAAAGTCACTCAGTCCGGTGGTCTTGGTAAGCGTCTTCATAACTTCAACATAGGCAGACGTGTTTATCTTTACCGTGAAGACTAATGCTGATTTACCATTCAAACGTTTTGGTTCAACTTTGCTGTAATCAATGTCATATACCTTCTTTTGTTCAAACAGACTAACTATACTTGGCAGATCCGCGGGCTTTAGGTTAGCGAATGGAACAAGTCCCAGAATAGACTGTTGGTAGGCCTGGGCAGCAGCTGTTTCACCCCATCTACCAATAACCGGTGAGTAATCAAGTTTTTTGCCTTGTGCGTTCTTCTGTGCGGTATCTATTTTGATGTAGCGGCTGTAATCACGAGACGGCGTACCAATAGTCTCGCTAATAACATGGGTATCCCCGTCTGCACCTTTTTGGTCAATATTCACTACGGTACGACTGGCTGACTGAGGTACGAAACTCAGTTGCTCAGCTTTCTCTACCGGACCACCTTGGTCCTCCGTAATTGTAGTACGGGTAACGCTTTGGGTGGTCAGGTTAGTCTTAAGCATCCCTTGAAATACACGATATGGGCTGTTGTAAACGTGCTTCCACCAGGCTACACCCGAGACGACGAAGATGATGGCTGCCACAATACTTAGTGATGCGGCTTTGTTACTAACAATGAAAGGAACAGTACTAACGGTTGGTTCTTGGTTTTTAGGCATACTTACATTGTACCGTAGTCACCGCCTAAAGTGTTAAATCTTGGCCACTACCCAAACCACCTTGAAATAGCGGTGTTAACTCACTAATAAGGCTCGTTATCGGCTTAGCTCCTGCTGGCTTGTCGACAGTAACCTTAGCGTAGTCAAAAGACACTTCCCCTTTACCACTAACTTTCTCTTTGTTGTCTTTCTCAGTTGTTTGGCTCGCCAGCTTCACGATGCGCTTAGTCTTCTTGTCTACCCACAAAGTAAGCGGCACGGGATCAGTAGCATCGATTTGGTCCTTGATTTCCTGGTCGACTTTACCATTGTCCTTAAAGGCTTCTTTGTCGCACTCTTGTAGCTTCTTAATGATAGGCATATCACCTACACCGTTAGCGAATGCATTACCCTTCTTGGGGTCAAGCGTTAGCTCAAACTTAGTAGTTGCGCTCCCATTAACATCTTCTTTGGCATTGCTTTTAATGGTTACGAAGGCGTTCTTCTTATACAGCTTGTCCAGCACGTCGTAGTCACCTTTTTCGAGCTTTAGATTTGAGTCCAGCAAACAATTAGCATTGGCTTCTTTGATCAGGGTACTGTCTATCTCGAACCACTTGTCAGCAATCTTGCCGTTAAGCGTTTCGGCAAAGGTCGCAACTTCGGGTGAATATGAGCCGATAATGTCAGTCACGTTACTCAGATCGCTGACCTTCACGAATGCACTACTGCCAACGTATCGGGCTTCTGCAGACACAGAAATGCCTGTAACCGTAACTTTGGCCTCGAGGCCTGCTGCTTTGTCAGTTCGGTTGGAACGAGATGTTCCTTCTACCTTATACGCAGGTGAGTCGCCCGACTTACCTTCTAGGGCAAACTTAGCAGTAACGCTTTCCTGGTCCAAGCTGTTCTTAAGGGCAGATTTTAGCACGTTCTCTGGCTTGTTAGGCAGTACGACGCCGTAGTAGGCGCTTGCACCACCGCCACCGAGCACGACGAGTGCAGCGGCAACACCAACAAGGACCTTGAGACCCTTCTTATTTTTGGGCTGAGCGGAGCTAAATGCTTGGTTATTTGGGGGAGGTGTAATTTCTGGACTAAAAGTCGGCTGAGGAGTGGGCGTTGGCTCTGGCACTGGGGCCGGGGGAGTTGGACTTGGAACCGGGGACTCCGGAGCTTCTGGAGCCTCTCCAGGTGTTACCGGTGGGTTTGATTGTGGATCCATATCTACTCCTTGACTTACGAAGGTTTCCCTCATGCTTACTCACCTGAGATTATATACCACCTCCGTGCTACCAGCCAGCGTATACTAGGAGCATGGAGTTACCCCTTGCAGAACAACTGAGACCCGCTACCCTCGACGAGGTCATTGGCCAGCACCACATTGTTGGTGAAGGAAAGCTGCTACATGAGATTATCGTCAATAAAAAACCAGTTAGCCTCATTCTGTGGGGACCGCCAGGCAGTGGCAAGACAACCCTGGCCCGGATCATTGCCCGTGAAACAGGAGCCGACTGGATAGAACTCAGTGCTGTCACGGCTGGTGTTGCAGATGTCCGCAAGGTAATTGAACGAGCCGAACAAAATAACCGCCTGCAAATACCCACACTATTATTCGTTGATGAAATCCACCGCTTCAATAAAGCTCAACAAGATGCGTTTCTACCACATGTCGAAAAAGGGACTATCACCCTTATTGGGGCCACCACCGAAAACCCAAGCTTTGAGATTATTACCCCATTATTAAGCCGTAGTCGAGTAGTCGTATTAGAGCCTCTTACCAAAGACGATATGAAACAGCTCATTACCCGCGCCGCTAAGCATCTAGGGTTAAAGGCGAAGAAACTACCCGCTGACGCTATAGACATGCTCGCTGAGTTATCTGGTGGTGACGGCCGGGTAGCACTCGGCAATCTAGAAGTTGCCCAACAACTGGCAGGCATTAAGCCGATTACCAAAGAGGTCGTCCAAACTGCTGCCCAAAAGCGAGTGCCAGGCTACGACAAGAACGGAGAGAACCACTACAATCTGATCAGTGCATTCATTAAATCTATGCGCGGATCTGACGCTAACGCAGCCTTGTACTATATGGCCCGTATTCTACAAGCCGGGGAAGACCCCAAGTTTGTAGCCAGGCGAATGGTGATCTTTGCTAGTGAAGATATTGGCTTAGCAGCGCCCGCCGCCCTCAACATTGCTGTCAGTACCTTTCAGGCAGTTACCCAGATCGGTATGCCTGAAGCACAGTACAACCTGTTCCATTGTGCCAGTGTGCTGGCCAAGGCCCCCAAATCTCGTGAGGTAGCCAATGCCATGAGCGCCGCATTAGCAACGGCAAAAGAGCACCCGGACTTGCCGGTACCGGTACATCTGCGAAACGCACCGACCAAGCTCATGAAGGACCTAGGTTACGGTAAGGGCTATAAGTGGGAAGCCGATTTCAAGCATACCAACGGCTTCATGCCACCCGAAATAGCAAACCAAAACTTCTTTCAATAGTGTCCAGAATACACACAGAACACTACATACAGCGTAGTTGCTATTGACTTATTGGCAAATAGTTGTATCATACAATAGTTTAGTAATGTCAGCAATGAAGCGTGATTTGTATATGGTTGCTTGAATCACGTGGAGCTAGTAGCGAACCCACGGCATATGTGATTCTTTGTAATCTCGTATTTCCCTGGCAAGTGACCAGGGATTTTTTATGTCAGAACGAACCACAAACGCAGATCGTATGAGCACGCTACGTCGAACAGGCGCAGCAATAGCAACAATAGGGGCCATTGCTTTTGGGTTAACACCTGAAGCGGCAGCGGCAGCACCGAAGCCACCACTCAAGGGGCTTAGTTGTAATACTACGGCAAAAACTGCAATACTTGCTCGAAATAAGACTGATAGACCCATTAACGTATGGAAGCTGACATCAAAGAATGTTCCTCTATATGCGAACGATGGAAAAACACTACTCAAGTGGGGAGCAAAAGGTGCTATTGCAGCATCAAAGGCCAATCCTATGGTCGCAAGTATGAATAAAGACATACCTGACATCACACGTATACGTCCAGACAAGCAGGTATCACTACCAGCATTCTGTACTGAAATAGTCGTGCAGCGAGCTCCACAAAAGCTACAGCAAGCTAGTCTTGAGATGCCGATGGATCAGGCACCTATATATGTGCCGGCCCCAACTCACGAACTGTATTCACAGCCACGCCGACAGGATCTAATCGCCGCATTGGCAGCATCTGCCCTCACGCCGATAACCGTCTAGTACAGAGGCGAGGCGACATTGACAAATAGTCGTATTGGTACTAAAATATAACAGTAAAATGTCAGCATAGATCTATAACTTGTATATGGTCGCTTAAGTTATAGGGAGCTAGTAGCGAACCCACGGCAATACTCTTATACGTATTACTCGGTAAGTGACCCAGGATAATTTATGGCAATGAAACTAAAACCAGTTCACGTACTTGTAGGGCTTGGACTATACCTAGTAGGTGGAAGCTATGTTGAAGCAAAAGAAGGTATTGACTTGCCATTCATCGGAAATGAAAGTGGCCCAAGTAAAAAATCAGACGACACAGGTACTAGCCGAGTCGCTGGAGCCCTGGCCATTGACCGCTGCAGCGAAAAAGAAATCACCTATACTGGCGGGGAAGATGTACAAAATGCGACTGATCTTGCTCATAAGATCAAGGTCATCGGCCCCGACGGTCAGGAGATTGACTTAGGAAGCAATCTTGGAGCCGAGTGGCTCATGATACAACAAGTCACGGTCGATAACGGTCTCGACCCTTCACGCACCATCCAAGCCGGCGTTGACTACACTGCACGCAAACAGTGTACAATGAGAGATGCCTAGAATTCCAAAACAAGCGTTAATCTGCTAGAATCTACAGGTTGCCGTTTGGGGCCATAGCTCAGTTGATTAGAGCGCTTCGCTGGCAGCGAAGAGGTCCGGGGTTTGAGTCCCCGTGGCTCCACCAAACAAAGTAGTCCTGGAAACTCCCAGGACTTTTTTGTTTAGTACAGTTAGCGAACTAGTAATCTTTATTGGATTACTGGACACCCAGTACTTTGGCACTACAGCCAAATATCCAGAAGGTACAGGTTACTTGGGTCGTTACTGTTGTCTTTGGAGATTCAGTTGTACCGTTGGTAGCCGTAACGTCATAGGTATATATATTACCTACCGTAACACCAGCATCTACGTAGTTTGAAACTGTACGAGCCACCGCAGCACGACCTACAGGAGTAACCTTGTAGCCAGTTGCACCAGATACCGCATTCCATTTAACCCCAATACCTATTGGGAACAATCCATCTGTGCCGACTTGGACACCTGTTGGCTTGGTTAGTGCCGGTGTTGGCGCAGGAGTTGGAGGAGGTGTCGTAGCAGGAGCGCTCACGACGACTGACTGACTACCAGACGTACCGATCGCTGGCTGCGTAGCATTGTCCATAGCGCGCGCAGAATACTGAAAAGTACCCGCACCGTACCCATTGGCATCGTAGCGACAAGTGCCACTATTAGAACAGGTGTGTACAACTGCGCCATTCTGGAGTATCTCAAGCTTAGTAATACTACCGTCACTGTCTGTTGCATTAGCTGTAACTTGGAATGCCGCAGGAGTCGTAAAGCTATTACCGCTTACAGAGACCGTTACTGTAGGAGCTACATTAGCAGGTGGCGCAGGAGGTGTCACCGGATCCGGGGTCGCTACAGCCAGGTCACTACCTGAACCATTACGCCAGCTAATAGCACCACGACTCACAACCTGACCAGCCGTCTTTCCAGTTGCGGTAGCTACATCCGCAGGAAGTGGTTCACTTGAATCTACGGCAGCAGACCCTGAGACAAGTTGGAAATTACCATTTGGCGCATCCTTGAAGAGTGTCCCGATAGACTTGCCATCCAGGAGAATACCTTTGGATTCCCTGCCCATGCGGGTTCGGGCAGCAGCATCCAGGGTTGTATAGTTCATATTAGTAGCATCTCCGTCTGGACCGTACCAACCAATAACGTACTTAGGTTGCGTCGTTGCGCTTCGTAGGTAGAGGTTGCTATCCATAGCTGTCAGTACTGGAGCGACACCGTTGCGTTTCATCCAAAGCCGTATAAGTGAATCATTGCTGGTAGTTCGCGGACCGCCAGCGACAATGTTATTCTTTATTTCAATTGCGCCAGAATCAGTACGAGTAAGACCCGGATCATCGTAGGCAAAGATTGCATTGGCCACGTTATTATAGCTTGTATTGTTGTATATCTTAATCCGCTTACCGCTGGCCTTAAGTCCTGCCGCACCATTGCCGTAGGTAACGTTAGAGGCAATGATGCCATCAAAGCTGATCTCGTAGTATATGCCATTGACCAGGTTATCTCGTGACATATTGCCGATGATAGCATTATTCTGGCAGCTTAAGTCGCACCAGAAGCCTGAACCGTAGTTACCCTGGAATAAGTTGTTCTTGACTGTTGAATTAGTCATAACAGCCATCTTAGAACCGGCAAAGGATCCGTAATCCCCCTCCCACTCAGCTTTTTCGGTATTGTTGTTATAGAAGATATTGTTCTCGACGGTCATGGAGTCGACTTGGTTGCCTGACAAACCAGAAGTACCATTGTTTGCAAAGATACTATTCCGTACCACCAGCCCTGTTGATTTATCTGCTGCTGAGCCAGTTACAAACAATCCATTGGCGGCAGACTGCGTAAAGACCATGTTATCGAATTCAATGCCTTTAGCGCCATTGCTCACTTCAATCTGCCCTGGCTGAGAGGTAAAGACAATCTTAGAAGCAAACTTACGGACACCAATACCGCGGAGCTTGCTACCTGCAGTGCCCGCTTTGTAATACTGTATAGCCTGCTGTCTTGTTGAACCTTCTACCTGCTTACCACTTGGGTTGTCCCCGATAAAGACCTGCGAAGTATTTCGGTTAATATAGAATGTCCCAGCTTTAACTTCGTTACGCGTGAGCACTTGCTTAAGTTGTATGCCGTCTACAAAGAACATGTCAGGCAAGAAAGATGCAGGATTTGCCGCATTGACTAGCCATTTAGAGCCCTGTGGGTCAGTGGTGTAACAGCTATAATTAACGACATTATCTGGATTACTTGGATCTTCTGGCGTCGTCTTCTTAGGACACATTGCGTTAGCTGCGACCCAGTTATCCTTGCGCCAGCTGGTTCCATCTTGAATCCATTCATTTTGTGGAATGACATCTGAGCCATCCAGCCAGACCTTTTCATTAGGATATGCCTGTATCATCAGGGATTTGGTCATGCTCCCAAGAGCTTCACGGTAAATTCCCTCACGCATCACAATGGTATTACCAGAAACCGCCTTAGAGACAGCGAATTTAAGTGTCTTATACGGCGCATTCTGCGTACCGCAAGAAGTAGTAGTACAGTCATTGCCGCCAGGAGACACAAAGAGAGCATTAGACGGATAAGCATACTGCGTCTTAATAATGTCCACCGACACAGTATTAGGATCTGCCGCACTAGAAAAGGCTACAACAGCGCCGCCCACTAATGCAAACAGCAGAGCTCCAACGAGGACTTTGCTCCGCATAGTCAGATTAGTGAATTGTTTCAAAATTGGGTTGGGCGTGCTTTTAGACTTACTTCCGGTCGGGCGCTTTGCAGTTCTTTTTGTTTGTGCCATATATCTTTTTTGTTTTAGATTGTATTACCAAAAGTATACCATAAGCGTAAAGAGTACGAATAACAAAAACACCTCCGTAAAAGAGGTGTTCTCACTGTCGTGCGCGCCCACCCGCGGCGGGTGCTTTTTGTTTTGGTCAATGTTTGTTTTGCAAACGCCGCTAGAGCGCACGATTATTCTAATCATAACCGCATTGGCGGCAATGTCAAGTACGCTACTTTTTCTTGACTGTTTTCTTACTCGGGCCAGAGGACATCTCTTTTGTCACGGGCAGAATACCAAACACGAGTACCAGTGCCCAGGTAACTGCAAAGCCACACATAACACTCGGTATGCCGCTCATCGTCTCGGGCTTGACCATGTTAACTACTGTTGTAGGTATGAGGAAGAAGCAGTACCCTGCAATGACATACCACAGTGCCTTGGCCTGGGCTTTCTTGACAGTTCTGGCATATAGCGCCGCAAAAGCCATGGCCATGAATAACCAGCCGTAGTAGTAGATAAAGTACAGACCACCAAGGTGCATATCTGCATTCAGCTGGAAGATGGCATAGTTACCAGCACAGACATGCGAGTTAAAGGCCACACTACTGAACGCAAATATGTAAATAAACACCGCACCCATGAGATAGCTCAACCACGCTAATACGCGCTCCTTCTTACCAGCCAGGACGTAGACTAGATACATACCAAGCGGCGGCAGCATCGTAATGGACACAAAGCCGATGCGAGACCACGTCAATGCGTCTATATTAAACCGTCCACAAACGTTATATTCAGCCAACTGGAACAAGGCCAGGAAGAATAATATTGCCAGCACCAGCCTGTTAGCCGTACTCTTTGCACCCCACTTACCAAGTACCCAGAGGAATAGTCCGATTTCGATAATAAAGGTCGCCAACATTACAGGCGGCGAAAAACAGTACAGTCGCAATTTGGATTGTCTCATCGTTACTGCCAACTGTAACGGTTATGGTTACTTTAGACAAGTAGTTTATTTGCTACAAACCTACGCTGGAGCATACACCATGCTCGTAGGTAGACTATTTGTATGTGGAAGCGTAATAGTTGCTACCGTGCCTGCCCCATGAGTGCTTGCCGCTAATTCGAGCGATCCACCAAGTTTTTCTATAAGTATTTTAGCGTTATAGAGTCCTAGTCCGAGTCCTTGGTTATTGTAGGTTATAGTGTCGGTTCCTCTTGTGAACGGCTGTGAAAGCTGCGAGACTATCGCCTGGTCAATACCAGGACCTCCGTCACGTATGGTGAAGATATCATGTTTGCCGTGTCTTCGTGCTTGCAGATCAACCTTTGCGTTTTCTGGACTAAACTTAATAGCATTATCCAGGAACGCCGTGAGCAAGAAGCGCGCCTCACTGCCTTCCAGCTGCATAGTTACTTCCGGTTCTACAGTAGATTGGATAGTCACATTCTTCTGCTTGGCGGCAGGATCCAGTGACGTAACTACTGAGGTGATGATCTCAGTAGCCAATATCGACTGGGGCGATGCTGACAAAGTAGCAAAACGCGCACCGGAAATAAGCGACTGGGTCAGTTTTCCAAAGTCCTTAAGGCCATTAAAGAATAGTCGTCCTTCGGGGAGCTGTTGGACAGTAGCGCTCTCCTGAATGAGTAGATGCTGGTAGCTTTCAAGCTGTCGGGCGATATCGTGGATAAGTGCTTGTTTTTGACTCAGTAGTGTTTTTTCACTCGCCAGCTCTTGCTCAATTCCAGCCCGCAGTGCTTCACTGCGAGAACGCATAATGCCAGCTACAATGATTGAAATACCTGCCAGCACAAAGAATGCCACGGCATTAGCTAGTCGAAGTTCTGCAAGCTTGTAGCCACCAGACAAGGTAAGACCGATATCAATAATGGCTATCATTAGACCCGTTATGGCTAACGGCATCCAAATACGCTTGGTCTTAGCGAGTTCTACGATGCTTACAGAGCCCACCTGCTTCGTATCAGCCTGCAGCACCGATTCATTCTGCCCGACGATGCCTTGGACATAGTTGCTTAGTCCTTGTAATTGTTTTCGTATACCATCTAACGTGTAGGTCGTTATCGATGTCAGGGTTCCTTTTTGCTTGGCAGCGGTAAGTATTTCTAATGCACCCTGCATAGTAGCCAATGGCGTATTCAGGTAGTGCGACGAAATCGCTACAAAGTTTGAAATACTTTGGCGCGTCTTTCTGTTTCGCTCCAGCAACTCCTTGAGTTTATCTTGTTGCTTCTTATCTCGATAAGCCAGCCACAGGTAGATCATGGCAATTAGAAGCAAAAGTGAGGTAAAGACAAATGGCAGTAGCGCAATGGTTCGTGTAAGCAAAGTGCGCGTACGAACGGAAGCCAATGCCCCTCCGAACGAGCTAACCGATTCCTTTGCCACTACTTGGCCAACGCCAAGCCTTACAGAACAAAGTTGGTTTTGCTCCGCTAGGCCGTTACTTGTTTTTAGTCGCACCGCTGCGCTATATGTTCCCCACTTGTCGTAGGTGTGTTCCACTACCTTATCAGACGACTCCTGAGTAGTCCCATCCCCAAAATCATACACGTACGTTGTGCCCGTAGTATCACCGGTCGTTTCTACCGTATAGGCTACCGCCAGTGGGACAGCGTATGGATCACTACCAACGGTACGCACCGTTAGCGCCTCACACACACCTTTAACTATGGGGCTCGGTGTAGTCGGTCTTGGTCGTATAGGCGCTCCAGGTGGATTAGGATTTGTTGGTGTCTGCGGATTCGGAACATCAGGAACGTCTGGTGTTGCAGTGTAAGTAAACGCATAGTTTGAGACATTATTAACGGTAAGCCCGTATACATCCTCACCATTATCTAGAGCATACTCGACTGTATTCCTGTCAATATCGTTATACCAATACAGCAAGGAGCGTAGTTTTACTTCATTACCATTTTGGACGGTCGACTTGAGTTTTGTCTGTATATTCAACGTTGTCGTATCCCCAGGAGTAAGGAGCGGTGTTGGTGTCCAGATACAGAACACTACTTGCAGCCCAGAGTAGTGCTGCACAAAAGCAGGTATACCTATATCTTCAGCCATCACAACCGTACAGTTCACCGGAAATGCCCCGGCCGCAGACACAAACTCCATTGTAGCGGGGAGTAATGTAAGCACTGCAGCGTCATAATTATCATAACCGTTGTTTGGCCCATGGTTTCGCACGGTAAGCGTGTAGTTCAACGTGTCACCAACTTTAATGGTTCCTGAGTTAGCCAATGTAGTCGCAAGACTCATGTCAGTAGGCAAGTAGCCCTGACAGTTCTTGCCGTCATCGTTAATAGTCCAACTAAATGTATCGATCATACTTTGACGCTGAACCTCAGCAGTACAGTACCGACTGTAGCCAGCATCAAAAATGACGTCATCCTGCAAGGAGCGGGCGCTCCAACCAATGAGCGTATCATCGTAGTTTGCTGTCGACATGCCCGAGTCAAGTGTCTGGTAATTTTGCTCGTTCATAGTATGACCAACAATCTGTGAAAGCTCATCAAAAACCATGGTCTTAAAATTCTGATCCCAATCAGCAACTGGGCCATAGTAAAATTCCATGTAATCTACAAAGCTACCGAACATTGACTGCATAGTGGTCACCTGATCAATATTCCAATTACTCAATGGCTGATTAAACTGAGGTGCACTATTAAACATCATTGCCATATTTGTGACGTTACCTACATTCCAAGAATTAATCGGTTGGCTGAATACAGTTGCAAATGTAAACATTGAAGACATATCCGTAACACTACCGGTGTTCCAACTACCCAACGGCTGGTTAAACGTAGTGGCCATGTTGAACATCTCGGACATATTGGTAACATTACCTACATTCCAACCCCCAATGTCTTGGTTAAAGTTCGCAGCGCTACCAAACATTCTTCGCATAGCAGTCACGCTACCCGTCTGCCACTGCCCAATTGGCTGGTTAAAATGGCTGTTACTAAAGAATAGTTCTGACATGTCCGTGACATTACCAGTGTTCCAGCCGCTAATATCCTGATTGAATATCGATCCGTCACTGAACATACCAAACATATTGGTCACATTACCAGTGTTCCAACTGCTAATATTTGCGTTAAAACTCGAAGCCTCTTTGAACATTTCACCCATATTTGTAACGTTGCCAGTACTCCAACCGTTAAGGGACTGGTTGAAGGCGGTGGCTCCGTAGAACATCATTGCCATATTTGTGACGTTACTAGTGTCCCATGACCCTATATTTGCGTTGAACGTGGTTGCCTCGTAGAACATAGCGCTCATATTAGTTACAGCCTGTAGATTTGGACTGTCCGTCGCTGTGACTTGCACATTTGAAGCTCCCCAGAACATACCTTCCATACTATGCCATTCAATATCACCCCATTGCTGAACTTCCAGTATCTTCTCTGCATCGTGTCCATTTCCTGAGTTGAGCGCCATGTGTGGAAATGCCCCAGAAACCGCAACTTCATATTCACCTGCAGACGGGTAGCTACAAACGACTGAATACGTTTGATGCGTGAACTCTGGCGTGCCATCGTTGTCGCAATCTACGTCAAAGTCGTAGGTATCACTGTCATTACCATATGTCACCTCGAACTCATTGTTGCCACTGTCGCCTGGATTATCAGTTTTAACCTTCATAATGAACGGTCGTTGCACGGCGCAGTCTTTGCCGCTATCGTTAATAGTCCATCCAAACGAGTCAATGATATCTTGCCTTTGCACTTCAGCTGCGCAGTATTTACTCGTTCCTGCGTCAAAGGTAACGGTACTTTGGAGTGACTGTCCACTCCAGCCAATGAGGGTGGCATCGTAGTTAGGTACAGAAAGACCTGACTTAAACGTTAGGTAGTTCGACTCGGTCAACGAAGGCATGTCGGAAGTAAATACCTGATAAAAAGCATCCTTTTGTACTTGTGACCAGCTAGAGTATGGTATACCTAGGTTAATCTCATTAAATGCGATCCCCACCTCTACGTAACTGCTAAACATGTAGTTCATACTAGTCACATTAGCGACATTCCAGCTATCCAAGGGCTGATTGAAGGAGGTAGCACTCGAGAACATGAGTAGCATACTTGTGACATTATCAGTATTCCAAGTGCTCAGTGGCTGATTGAAGGAAGTAGCCTCGGCAAACATTGAACTCATAGTTGTAACGTTGCTAACATTCCAACTATCGAGTGGCTGATTGAAGGATAGAGCCGCTGCAAACATGGCGTTCATATCCGCTATGTTATCTGTCTCCCAGCCGTTCAGCGGTTGATTGAAAGCAGAAGCCCCGGCAAACATGTAACTTGCATCTTCAACACTTATTACACTCCAATTGTCCAGCGATTGATTGAAAGCCCTTGCGCCTCTAAACATATCTGAGGTGTCGGTAACGCTGCCCACAGCCCACCCACCTACTGGCTGATTAAAAATACTTGCCCCGGAAAACATTGAACTCATAGTTGTAACGTTGCTAACATTCCAACTATCGAGAGGCTGGTTGAACGCGGCAGCGTCCAGAAACATTCGGTGCATATCCGTCACATTATTCACTTGCCATGCGTTGAGTGGCTGATTAAACGAACTAGCATTCAAGAACGCATCACTCATATTCGTAATGCTACTGACATCCCAGTCACTTATATCAGAATTTAAGGAGCTGGCATCGGCAAACATTGCTGCCATACTTGTCGTTTCAGATAGATCAGGAGTATCAGTGGCATTAATAGTAAGATTGGACGCACCTATAAACGCTGCTGCCATAGACTGCCATTTGTTCGATCCCCACTGTTCAACGGTCATAAGTTTATCGTTATCGTAGTCATCGGCAAAGTAGAGTCGTGGAAATAATCCAGAAATCTGTACTGAGTACGTACCAGCATTACTGTAGGTATGCGATGCATCACCTGTTCGATGTGTTTCGACCGTGCCGTCTCCCCAATCAATCGTGTAGTCATATGTATCACCGAGCGAGCCAGTCGTCGGAATGGTGATCTCGTCCGAATTCACATCTGTTTTCCAAGTAGTGATAAAATCATCTGGATCTGTCGGCACACACCCTGGGGCTTCACCTGAATCATTAATAGTCCAACTACGTGAGGTTATAATGCTTTGCCTCTGCGCTTCGGCATTACAATATTGACTGGTGCCGGCATCAAAGGTGACATTATTACGAAGCGGACGATTACTCCAACCTGTAAGTGTAGCGTCGTAATTCGTAACAGAGAGTCCGGAACCAAAACCAAACATGCCCACCATATTCGTGACATTATCTACATGCCAACTACCCAGTGATCTATTGAAGGCAGTGGCGCCATCGAACATACCACTCATATTCGTTACGTTAGCTACATTCCAACTATTGAGTGGTTGGTTGAACGGTGTGTAGGAGAACATATTGACCATAGTAGTCACATTACTAACATTCCAGCTATTGATAGGCTGGTTGAACGGTGTGTAGAAGAACATACTCTGCATATGAGTAACACTGCTTACATTCCATGTATTAAGGGGTTGGTTGAAAAGTGAACCCGTGAACATGCCAGCCATGTTCACGACACTGCTTACATTCCATGTATTAAGGGGTTGGTTGAAAGATAGTGCGTTAAAGAACATGCCGCCCATATCGCCCGCATTGCTGACATCCCAATCTTCAATGGGTTGGTTGAAGGATGAGGCACCTACGAATAAATTATGCATATCTATCACATTGCTTACATCCCATGTATTGAGCGGCTGGTTGAAGGATGTAGCGCCTGTAAACAATCCGTTCATACTTGTGATGCCACTCACATCCCAGTCTTCAATGGGTTGGTTGAAGGACGAGGCATAGTAAAACATGTAGTTCATGTCAGTGACATTGGAAAGATCTGGTTTATCGGTCGCTTGAATAGTTAGGTTTGAGGCTCCCAAAAATGCGCTCCTCATCGACCGCCACGAATTCGTCCCCCACTGCTCAACAGTCAAAAGCTTTTCCGCCCCACCGTAATTTTGCATGTACAGATGAGGGAAGGTGCCCGATATCGAAACAGTATATGTGCCTGGAATAGCATAGGTGTGACTTGCATTCCCTGTCTGTCCAATGCTCGTATTTCCATCCCCCCAATCTACGTCGTAGTTATAGCCGCCAAACAGCGTAGGGATAGTTATAGTTCGATCGTTTATGTCCCCCGTGTTGTCGGTTTTCCAGGTAGTGATAAAAGGTTGCTGGGTGGTACAGTTCTTGCCTGCATCGTTAATCGTCCAACCATAGGTTGAGATAATATTTGCTCTTTGTGACTCAGCACTACAGTACGTAATGCCAGTGGCATCCATGGTCACGCCACTTTGCAGCGTCTGCGTATCCCAGCCCTTCAAGGTAATATCATAGTTGACCGTCGACATGCCGGTATTGGAAAGGACGCCATTGGCGTCTGCAACATTACGAATATTCCATCGATTTAAGGGCTGATTGAATGAAGTGGCATTAAGAAACGTAGACCCTATGTAAAGCCAGCCGCTTGTGTCCCAATTATTTAAGGGCTGATTGAATGAAGTGGCACCCCTGAATAGTAACGAACCACTAGTAAGATGGCTCACGTCCCAATTATTTAAGGGCTGATTGAATGAAGTGGCACCATCAAAAATGGCGCCCATATTGGTCGCACTACTAGTGTCCCAATTATTTAAGGGCTGATTGAATGAAGTGGCACCTCGAAACACTCCAGCCATACCCACTACATGACTCACATCCCAGTGATTAATACTGGTATTAAAGTTAGTAGCGTTCATAAACAACTCATGGAAATCTAGCGTATTACTTAAGTTTGGTGCATCAAGATTGACAAGCGTAAAGTTGGTAGCATCCTTAAACCCACCATTAAGAGATTCCCACGGATTGTTGCCCCACTGTTCAACACTAAGTAATTTCTGTCCATCTGGCCCTGCGGTGAACTTAGGAAACAGGCCAGTAATAGTAACCGTGTACGTTCCAGGCGATGCGTAGGTATGCGTTGGGCTATTTGTTATCCCTGACTGGATGTTGCCATCCCCCCAGTTAATGGTGTGGTTGTAGGTGTAGCCAGGCTGTGCGTAGATTACAAGCTGATTCGAAGCTGTGAGGCCCGGGTTATCAGTTTTCCATTTAGTAACGAACTGATTTGGAGTATAGGTGCCATTATATGAAACGCTGTTATCAGTTGATGTCGAAGCCTGGTTGGTGCCGTTATCAAAGTTCTCTGCAGAGACTGACTCAGCGGCAATAGAGGGGACTATCGTGCCCGAACCCGCTACCTGCACCCTAACCTCATACGTCGTCTTGTTGAAAGGTGCCGATTCGGTAATTGACTGTATTTGAGGACTTACGGCAGTTCCACTGAAAGTAATATCATTCGAAGTAAAGCTTGTCTTACTTATTGGCACAGAGAATACCACCGTGTATACGGAAGTATATGATGGGTTAGGATCTGCCGTCCCGGCCTTCTGGTTAATCGTAACGGATAGCGAACCGGGTGCTGCCAATGTACCTTTACTCATGCTCACTGATATACCGGTATACGTCACGAAAGCTAATCCGAGTGCTAAACAACTTACCGCAAATTGCCGCCACTTCATGACCATTAGGGGGATAGTAACAACGCGCACATGATTCCGAAAACTGTAGTCCACCGTCTTATCTTCGGTTGTAAGCGGCCGCTTATGTGCCTGGTAGTCAATATGGAGATACAGCACCACAGCCAGGACGAGTACTGCTATAAAAGCAATGGCCGTCACAAAAGTACTGTGGTCAAGCAGTAATCTATTTAAACGAGTTGTTGCTGAGCCTAAGGCATCAATGGAGTTAAAAAGAACGGCCAGAGAAGCTGCGAATACAGTCGTAGTGGCAACACGAATAGCACCTCGTCGACTTTGCAACGTGGCCTTCAGCACCCTCGGCAAAAACTTCCTCTTTTTATCCATAAGTGTTATATATAATTGTAGTGATATGACAGTTTAATAGCAACAGATTTAAGGTGTAATTCCCAGGAGAGTCATGCAAGATTCAAATACAAATGTGACGACAAATTTAAAGCCTGCAAATAAAACGCGATTTATTCTCATTGGGACAATTTTTATCATTGTCTTAGCCCTAGTGGGCGCCTTCTTTCTTGGCAGACAGTCAAAAAAGTCAGATAACACTACCAAAGATACAACCAAGAAGTCTACCGCTTTAGTGGCCGACCAACTTGAAGAGAATAGAAACTATTGGAGTATTGTCGGTACTGTCGAAGCGGTAACAGATAAGACTATCACCGTTAAGAATAATAAAGACAAGATTGAAACCGCTACATTCACCGATTCAGTTGTAATCACCAAGAAAGGTGCGGGCGGTTCTAACCGAGAAGCAATTCAAGTTGGCGCCAAGGTCATTGTTATCGGCAAAGACGCAGACGACAAGATAACCGCCAGCCAAGTAATTATTCAGTAAACGAGTACAACCTCACTATAGACCGAGAAGCTGTCTAAGTTCTGCCTCGGTAATTTGGGTTGTGCCCAGCTTGTCAGCCTTAGCAAGTTTACTCGCACCCACGTTTGCCCCTACTACGAGGTAATTGGTGTCTTTCCCAACACTACTTTGAAAAGTACCGCCTAGGCTTCGAATCTTCTCTGCAGCTTGGTCTCTGCCCATAGTTTCGAGTGTTCCGGTTACTACAAAGCTCTTGCCTTCCAGCGGACCGCCGGTTTTGGTGACTTCTTCTGGTCGTACTCCATTGTCCTTAAACTTAGCTAGAAGCTTTTGGTTCTGGGGCTCTTCAAACCATGCCACGATAGCTTCGGCCACGACCTCGCCGACGCCTTCTACGGCAGATAGCTCGTCAATGGTAGCTCGTTCTATGTTCTCGAGCGAATGGAAGTTAGTAGCCAGATCAATTGCTGTCTGTGTACCCACATGACGGATACCGAGTCCAAATACAAAGCGTGCAAGTGGTGGCGATTTTTTAGCCTGAATAGCGCTCACGAGCTTATTGGCACTTATCGCTGCAAAGCGGTCGAGCTTTAGCACTTGCTCGACGCTCAGGCTATATATGTCCGCTTGGTCGGCTATAAGACCAGCATCCCTCAGGGCAACGACGTTCTTCTCCCCCAGTCCTTCAATATCCAGCGCCCCCTTACTAGCAAAGTGCTCTATATGCTTCCAGGAACGTGCTGGACAGGCATTGTTAGGACAGCGCCAGACTGCCTCATCTGCCTTCAGCTTGGTAAGCTTGGTGTTACATTCAGGACAATGTGTCGGCATAACAAATGGTTTCTCACTGCCCGTTCGGAGTGTCACCAGTGGCTCGACAACTTCAGGGATAATATCACCAGCTTTGTGGATAATAACGGTGTCACCAATTCGAATATCTTTCCGGCGTATTTCACTTTCGTTGTGCAGCGTTGCCATCTGCACCGTACTACCGGCCACCACGACGGGCTCGAGCATTGCTACTGGCGTTGCTGCTCCCGTGCGTCCAATGGACACAAAGATGTCTTTTACCTTAGTGGTCGACTGTTCTGCAGGGTACTTGTAGGCCACTGCTGCCCGAGGAGCCTTACCAACCACACCGAGACGTTCGTACACACCACGGTCGTTTACCTTAATAACCAACCCATCCGTATTAAAGGGTAAGTCCTGTCGCTTGGTCTCCCAGCTATCTGCAAATTTTTTGACGTCCTTGATACTATTCGTAACCTTCGCTACCTTGTTAGCCTGAAAGCCCAGGGAGCGCAGCATCTCATATGCAAAGCTATGGGTTGGCACTTCACTGTCAGTGTCACGTTTTAGATCATACGCATGAAACTTGAGTGGTCGCTCTTGTACGAGTTTCGGGTCAAGTTGGCGAACTGTACCAGCGGCTGTGTTACGCGGGTTAGCAAACAACGGTTGCCCAGCCTTCTCACGCGTCGCATTGAGTTTCTCAAAATCCTTCTTGTACATGACGATCTCGCCACGCACTTCTGTTCGACCTTTCAGAAATAGGTCATTACCTTTGGCTGCTCGGAGTCGTAACGGAACAGATTCAATGGTACGGACATTAGTCGTAACGTCTTCACCTACAAAGCCATCTCCGCGAGTAATGGCTTGCACTAGCTCCCCATCCTGGTAGACCAGTGCACAAGCAAACCCATCCATCTTTATGTCCATGAAGTAGCCATACTTAGCTGGATCATCCACAAGCTTACGTATTCTGGTCTCCCAGGCTAGAAGTTCTGTCTCGTCAAAGACGTCATTGAGACTCAACATCCGACTACTGTGCGTCGCTCGTTTAAACTTAGCGAGTGGCGTGCCAGCCACACGTTGAGTCGGAGAATCAGGAGTAATAAGTACTGGATACTGCTCTTCCAGCTGGCTCAGCTCGTGCTTGAGGCTGTCCGCTGCAGCCTCGCTCATAGTTGACTCGTCTAGTACATGATAGTGGTAGCGATAGTCATTAATGAGCTCTCGGAGTTTTAGTACCCGTGTCGCCGCCTGCTGCATACTCAGCTTACTCATTGAGTAGTTCCCGGTAGAGCAAGTACATATAGGTTACCGTCAGCAAGGTACCAAAGGTAGTAAGTAGGAAGAATATCCACTCCGCAATACCTGGTAGCCACAGGATAAACGGTATCATGACCAGTGCCGACAAAACAGGAAGCGCTATAACAAGCGCCACTATCCGAGCAACGATATGCCACCGCCGGTGCAGTACTAAATTGCGTGCGCTCTTAAGTGCCCGCCGTGGCGTCATGTCAGGTAACGTACTGATAAACAGAGCAAACAGAGATGAGCTGATCATATACATAGACAACGTTACAAGCAATGCAAAGAGTAGCACTGTTACTGACTTCTCAAGTGCTGTCACCACAATGCCACCGCCGATAAGGGCCGAGTACAACCAGCTACCAATGGCCATAGGAATAAGCTGTAAGCCAATAAAGAACAGAACACAGATAAAGACTGCTAGCGGGTATAGTCCTTTGTAGAAAGTTTCACGGACTCGGACGTAGTGACCAGACGTGATCTGTCTGAGCGCCCATATTGTTGCCAGACTCATAACAATAAGTAGTAACGCCTGGTAAGCAGATCCAGCAGGCGTGCTGCTCGAACCTGTCGTTCCCAACAGTACTCCAAATAGGGATGCCGCAATTGTTAGCCCAGCCCAGTCACCCGTAACCAGTTCTTTGAGGCTATCTTTGGCCTCAGACACATTTAAAGCACTACTAAAGCCACGCACCAACACAAGACTGAGAAGTGCATAGACCAAGGTAAGCCCCAAGAATAGTGTCCAGTTTGCTCGAACAATACGTAGCGCAGCCAAGAACAACTCTACCGCACCTTTTATCTTAGGTAGTTTTGGCCGAATTCTCCGATGCAATCTAAAAGACTTATATTGTTCTAGCTTGCGACGGCGTGGCCTAGAGTCTGTAGCTACAGCCGTCTGCGCCACATTCTTAGTAACTTGCTTTTTAGTCGTTGTCTTTATTGTCCTAGTCTTAGAAGTTTTGGATTTAGGTTTCGTACTTCGTGATTTTTTAGCCTGAGCCATTATGCAGCATTCCCCATCTGTCGCAACCGCTTGATCCGATCTTCGATAGGAGGATGCGTACTAAACAGATTCGCAAGGGCCTTGCCCTTAAGAGGGCTGGCAAAAAACAAATGGGCCGTACTACTGTTCTGTCGGCGCATAGTGCCCCCACTTTGGCCAATCTTCTCCAATGCAGAGGCCAAGCCTTCAGGGTAGCGTGTCGTCAGGGCGCCAGTAGCATCTGCGAGGTATTCACGACGACGAGAGATGGCCATCTGGATCATAGCTGCTACAATTGGCGACAAGATAATAGCCACAAAACCAATGGCCATAAAGATAGGGTTGCCACCAGGGCCATCGTCATCGTTATTACCACCACCAAAGAACCACATGCGCAGTACGATGTCGCTAATAATCCCAATAATAGAAGCTAGGCCGAACGCGACTAGGCTAACCCGAATATCGTAATTCTTGACGTGTCCCATCTCGTGAGCCATGACACCCTCTAGTTCGGTATCAGTCATGGCATCAATAAGGCCTCTAGTAGCGCACACGACGGAATGGTTAGGGTCTCGCCCCGTTGCAAAAGCATTCATGGCCTTGTCCTCGACAACATAGACCTTGGGCATTGGCAAGCCATCAGTTATAGAAAGATTTTCTACGACACGGTACAGCCGAGGTTCGTCTTTCTTAGTGACTTCATGTGCTCCATTAAGAGCCAGCGCCATCTTGGCACCGGCAAAATACGAGAAGATAACATAGGCCAGCCCCGCAATAATGGCAAAAGGCGCAAAGCTACGGCCGCCAGCATACCAGCCAGCTAGATACGCAATAGCTCCGGCAAAGCCAGCAAAGGCGATCATAATAACCGCGCTTTTACGCTTATTAGCAGCTATTTCGTTATACATCTGACGGTGCGTTCAGCTTAAAACTTTACCTGAGTTGGATTCTTGACAGCTGCAGCTTCGGCTTCGTCTAGTTCAAAGAACTCTCGCTTCTTAAATCCAAGCATACCGGCAAAGATATTGGTTGGGAAGGTCTGTACCTTGATGTTTAGATCACGTGCAGAGCCATTATAGAAGCGGCGTGAAGCCTGGACTTTGTCTTCAGTGTCAGTTAGCTCAGCCTGTAGCTGCGCAAAGTTCTCGTTAGACTTAAGTTGTGGATAGGCCTCAGCAACAGCAAAGAGGCTCTTCATAGCACCAGTAAACATGTTATCGGCTTCAGCAGTTTCCTGAACGCCGTTAGCATTCATAATGGCTGAACGAGCCTTAGTTACGTTCTCAAAAACTTCTTTTTCTTGTTTTGCATAACCCTTAACGGTTTCCACAAGGTTTGGAATGAGGTCGGCACGGCGCTTAAGCTGTACAGTAATGTCGCTCCAAGCTTCATCTACACGCACATTGGCTCGGACCAGACTGTTGTACATAGCAACACCGGCGATAACGACGATGGCAATAACAGCGATAACAATAATAATCGGCATCTTCTACTCCTATAATTACTCTTTTAGTATAGCACTTTGGCAAGTACTCAAATAGTAGTTATTTACCTATTAGATTTAGTGTGCCAAGACCTACCGACAACCAACCCAGTCCCCGGGCACTGGCTGTCAACACTTGACTCACTTTCGTGTCTTGCTCAAAGGCGAGTGAGCTCAGTGCGGTCATGAACGCCACATCTTTAAGATTCATGGCAGACCGGCCCATCATTGTGCCGTCTCGTTCTGGGCGTAGTTTAGTGATCGTCCGCAACGCGTATCCAGCAATCGGTAACGCAACAGGTAAAACACCCTCCCGAACCATCCCCCTTATAGTATTCAACTCCTTGAAACGATCAACATATTTATCCAGTCCCGGACTATTAGCAATTTCTAGCCACCGTGCCAATCTTCCGTCAATCAAGTCGGTCGTTAAACTGACACCAGTAATAATTGCCCCTAGTGGGCTATCTAAATGCTCGACAGCAACAATATTAGCTATACCACCACCTAGAGTAACTTGATCTGGCAAGTCCATGCCCCATACATCAACTGCAGCTAGTCGCTCTTTGAAATCGGTCATAATCTTAGTATATAAAAATAGCCGCTCATAGCAGCTATATTTTGATGGTGCGCGGGGCGGGACTTGAACCCGCAAGCCTTGTGGGCACGACATTTTAAGTGTCGCGTGTATACCGATTCCACCACCCGCGCTTGTTATTTACGGAATCATTATAACAGATCAAATACAGTTATTTCCGGGAAGCTTCCTGTAGTCGACGCAATGCTAAAATATATGCCGCCATTCGCATGTCTACGTTCTGCTCATTTTGTATCTTCACTACCGCCTCAACAGCCTTGGCCATTTGCACTTTAAGCTTCTTGAAAACATCTTCCTTGGTCCAGTGTTCGTCGTGTTTGTTTTGGTACCATTCGTAGTAACTTACTGCTACGCCGCCCGAGTTAGCAAGTACATCCGGGATGACGACAATGTCTCCTTGTGCCAGTATTTCATCTGCGTCTGTGGTCACCGGGCCGTTGGCTAGCTCTAGCACAACGGAGGCTGTAATATGTCCAGCATTCTGGAGCGTAATAGCACCTTCCAGTGCAGCCGGCGCCAGTACGTCTACGTCCTGCGTAAATACTTCGTCTGCTGGTAATATTTTGCACTCTAATCCGAGCGCCTCTGCCGCCTTGGCCAGGCTGCCATGTTCACCCTTAGCTTTCTCTAGGCCCAAGATATCTGTAAAGCCATCTTTGGAAACAATCGTATTTCTGGAGTCGGCTAGCGCAATAACCCGTATGCCGTTTTCTACCGCAAAGTGCGCAGCGTATATCCCAACATTACCAAAGCCCTGAATGGCCATAGTCTGGCTTTTAGGATCGATACCATTGAGCTTGAAGTACTCGAGTAGTGCATATATACCACCAAGTCCCGTGGCTTCAGTACGCCCTTCTGAGCCGCCATTGTCCATAGCTTTGCCGGTAACTACGGCCTTATCTCCATATTCGTCAGCGATCCAAGCCATGACCTCGCCGTTGGTGTTGACGTCCGGTGCCGGCACATCTACGTCTGGACCAATATGCTCCGCTATCTCCCGCGTAAAGGCTCTGGTCAGCTGTTCCAGTTCGGCCTTGGTGAGTTCGTGTGGGTCAACCGCCAAACCACCTTTGCCCCCTCCGAACGGCACATCAATAACGGCGTTCTTAATGGTCATCCACATACTCAGTGCCTTAGCTTCGTCTTCTGACACCTGCGGATGGAAACGAAGACCTCCTTTATATGGGCCCCGCCAGTTGTTGTGCTGCATACGGTAGCCTTGAATCGTATGTTTTGAGCCATCTTCTTTTTTGAGAGGCACTTCTACATGAATAGTATTCTGATGCTTTAGTAACTTATCTACCAATGACTGGTCAACACCCCCTGCTTTGGCCGCCTTAACAAGATTAGTCTGTGCTTCTTCCCATGGATTCATATGCCCTCCTAGCTGAGTGTAGTATATGCCTACGCACAATATAAAAACAGCTCCCGAAATGAGAGCTGTCATATACAAATATGGAGGCACCTACCGGATTTGAACCGGTGTACGCGGTTTTGCAGACCGCTGCCTAACCACTCGGCCAAGGCGCCTTACAGCTATGTATTCTAGCAAGAAAGGCATCACTTGTCTCTAAGAAGTAGGAACGGCTCGTATTATCGAGAGTTGCGAGGTAACAGTGATCCGTTTCGCAGCGCAACATCTGCTACATGCCCAATAAATACAAATGGCAGAAATGCGGCACGAGTAGCAATGTTACCGGCAAGCTCTGCGGTAGTGGCAGCACGTTGCATAACAGGACCAAGCTCGAGTTGTGGCAAATTAGCACGGGGGTCACTAAACGTAAATTCTGAAACAGATGCAACAGGTGCAAGCACTGCAGGACTTGGGATATGTGAAGCTATAGAGTCAACGGGGATATGGGGGATTTCTGTGATTGCCATGTTTCTCTCCTTTCATAAAAATCACCTGAAATATCAGGCAACTTTTTTAACACAAAGTCTATATTTTACCATTTATGCTAATGTTTTGCAATAGCCTTTTAGACTGCTATTCTGTGGTACCATTAACATAAGTAGTTATGAAAATAATTGGCATTATCTTACTCGCCCTAGCAGCCCTGCTATTTCTGTTCTGGAAGATAGTATTCCTCCGCAACCCTAAGCGCAACACACCCAAGGGCGAGGACAACGTTATCGCTCCTGCCGACGGTAAGGTTATTGAAGTACTCGAGTTCACTGAATCAGAGGTAAAGCTTTTTAAGGGCAACAGTCGACTACTCGGGCTTATTAAGACCACAACTAAGGATGTTGCTAAAGAGGGCTACATTATCTCTGTCTTTATGTCTCCATTAGACGTACACCAAAATCGATCCCCTATAGCTGGAATAGTAAAAAGCGTGAAGCACAGCGATGGCAAGTTCCTCGCTGTTAATACTTTCGAAGCAGGTCTGGTGAATGAAAAGTCAGAGACCGTCATCAAGGGCACGATTACTGTGAAGATGGTTCAGATCGCCGGTTTCCTTGCTCGCCGCGTAGTCACTAATGTCCACCCCGGAGATAAAGTAGAAGCAGGTCAACATGTCGGTCTGATCAATCTTGGATCCCAAGTTACCGTTGTATTACCAAAAAATGTTACCGTACAAGTACATAAAGGCGACCGTACGGTCGCAGGAGAAACAATCCTTGCAAAAATCAATTAGACGAATCATGAAACTACCAGACTACATAACGTGTCTGAACCTTATTTCTGGCCTACTCTCTATTTACGCCGCTATCCACCACCATTACTGGGAATCGGCAGTACTTCTACTTGCTGGGGTATTCTTTGACGCCATAGACGGCTTCGTAGCTCGGCGGATGCATATTGAATCCAAGTTCGGTGCCGAACTAGACTCTCTCGCAGATCTCGTTACCTTCGGGGTTGCCCCCATGGTTCTGGTTACAGCCTACTACAATACTCCATGGCTTTCGCTGCTGGCTATTCTTATCCCCGTTTGTGGTGCATTACGCCTCGCCCGACACAACATTAATCGTCATCTTACTAAAGGTTACCTTATAGGCCTACCTATTACCTGTAGTGGTGTCGTCATGCCCCTACTAATCGTCTTTAAGTTAAACAAAACTATTGCTGCTGTAGTTATTGTATTACTGGCCGTTTTCTACATCAGCACTCGACGAGTTAACAAGCTACTACACTAAACGTCTTGAGGCGCTAGCAGATAAACACTGTCTATTATTGATGCTTTGGTGCGCTTATGCGACTTACACCATAGGTTATACCAAGTCCTAGTACGCACATTGCAGATATAGCTGTGATAACCATTCCCCAACCCTTGTTTCCTGGATTCAGGAACGGATATGGGTACCAGCCAGTAATCGCTCCCCGGACAAGACTTTGTGTCGCATATAGAACCGGAAACAGCAGCCAGACTAACGAACGACTTAATGCAATCTTCCGCTTCGGTCTGTCGAGCAGTAGATCCAGTAGCGCCGCAGCAGGCACAATATAGTGAAGCACTAGATTATCCCATGGTACGGCTGTAAACTCGGTGTTCTCTAGCTCAGCTAGTAATAATGAGAACCCTAGTCCTACGATAAGGATATATACCGTAGCCGCGCGACGAAATTCGCTGTACTTTTCGCGCCCCCACCTGCAAGCATCCAGACATCGAGAAAGAATGCTACACAGATTAAGATATTGCTCTCGATAGTGAAGTAGCTAAAGAAATTAACCGGATTAAATCTGCCTCGGTTAATGAGCACCACAATTTCAGTGACAATGGCGCTCAGGCCTAACTGCCCAATAGCTAGCTTGTAGCCAATGAGAAACTTCTTGTTAGTAAGCATAACAATATAGTACCGCAGTCCGCATTATTATTCCCCAACGTCACCAGTCTTAACATCCCCAGCACGTTCGTAGTTGGCTAGTATCACACCACTGGGTGATATAACTGACGTCTTCTGTAACTTCCAGGTAGAAGGTTTTATGCCGTCCTTGAACAGTTTTTTGCCTTGTCCCAACGTCACCGGAAAGATTTTTAGCCACAGCTCATCTACGAGGTCTTCTTTTAGAAGTGACTGGACCAGGAGACTACTTCCCCAGATCTTAATATCCCCACCGTCAGTTTCCTTGAGCTTCTTGACGTCTTCGATACTTGAAAGGAATGTAGTGTTATTCCAGTCCGTCTTCTTCTTTGTCGTACCAACAACATACTTGGTTACTTCATTAATACCAGGCCATATATCAGCATGCTTGGGCCAGTAATTTTCCCACAGATCAAAGGTCGTACGACCGAGCAGAAGATCTGCAGGCTCCATTTGGTCTTGGAGTACATTGTTCATAACGTCATCACTAAATGGAGCCGTCCAGCCACCATATTCAAAATCTTCCGAGGTATCTTCTTTTCTACCACCTGGGGCTTGAATGACACCGTCTAATGTAATGAACTCAAGGACTATTATTTTTCTCATATCACCTCCAGTTAACCTTTTGTTCTCGATATTCCTTAGCACGGTATGCAAGCAGCTTTTTGATAAGCTTCACAGGGATAGGTTTATCGTATGCAAGTTGCACTGACCCCTTTCCAGTAATGTACTCTTTCAATTCGGTTTCAAACGCTGCCCTAGTGCTTGGTGTCGCAACAAAATTCATGTGGTCTTTGTGGCCAGAAAAAACAATGAGGATCATACCATCTTTTTCTACGGCTGCTGGAGCACCCCACTTCAGCATCTCATCGGTATCGGGCAAACTCTCTCGGACTATCTTACGTAGCTCGATCAACTTGGCCTTCTGCGCTTCCGGAAACCCTTCTATATATTCCTCAACGGTCGTTGCTTTCATGGTTGGTGCGTTCTCCTACTTTTCAGTCTTGTCAAGCTACCACTTTTCCGGACACTCTGTCTAAACCCAGCGTAGCTGGGGTGAGGCTGGCAGCATAAGCTGCCGGACTCATATTTAGAGCTGTGTGGATGCGGTCATGGTTGTAGTAATGTACCGTCAGAGCAATGGCCTCGTACAACTGAGCAACATCCTTGTATTGAGTTAGCTTCCCAAGCTCAGGCTTGAAACTACCAAAGAAACGTTCCATGAATCCGTTCTGCCAGGGGCTAGCTCTGGTGCTGCAACTGAGCGTAATCTCGTGTTTGTCGCAGGTCAGTTGGTGTTTGTAGCTCAAGTACTCACTACCTTGGTCACTGTGCAAGATTGTTGGTGCTGAGTGTTTGGCTAGGGCGTCGGTAAGTGCAGCGTGCGTCAGCTCACTGGTGTGCCGCAAGCCGAGGCGCCAGCCAACAACTTGCCTGGTCTTGAGGTCCAGCACTACCGCCAGGTAGTGCCAGCTGCGCTGGAACCACAAGTAAGTAAAGTCTTGCGCCCAACCGCCAGAGTCGACCATGCCAGCGTAACTTTGGCCGTCTTGTGGACGGGCCTGGTTACGGTAGTGGGCAAACCGTTTTAGGGCGTTTGGTGCTGCTAGTATCTCTGCTGGCGCTGAGCTACCGTAACGTTTCTTCTTGCTCGGGCGAGCAATATGCACACCAGCCAAGCGCCGGATCCGTCTAGCTTTGTGGTGACTCCAGCCCAGGTGTAAGCTGAGACGTCTGACGCCGTACAGTTGGTGCTGCTCGTGGGCTGCTAGCAGCTCAGCAACTGCCCGGCTGTCTCGCTCAGAGCGGACTACCGGAGGACTGTAGTAGCTACTCCGCGCGATGCCCAGAGTAGCCGTAAAGTGCCGCCGCCATCCTGGCTCGACTTCTTCCAGGACGGCTAATCTTTTGGGCGTTTCGTTTCGGCTGTAAGCCTACCCAAAATACGGTAGGCAATCTCCAGCTCTTTCTTGAGCCGATTGTTTTCTAGGATGAGGTTGCGGTTGCCGTCTACGACGCCAGCCTGCAACCAACCGTAAATGCTTTTACTGCTAACTTGGTATTCGGCACTGACAGAGCTAACGCTCTGTCCCTCGTCTCGGATCTTACTGACTATCTCTGCTTTGAATTTCGGCTCGTAGCGGATGCCTTTGGACATGTTGTTGCTCCTTGTTTAAACTGACAAATACGTCCTTTCTAGAATAGACGATGTGTCCAGTTTAATGGGAGCCTGACAACTTAGCTCAAATCTGCTGAAGATACTGAAAGTGTCACCATAATGTCGTTTAAAGGCACTGAAGATCTCTAAAGCCTGTAAACACTTGTTGATGTACTCCAAGTTCATCCGTTTGTTCTTATACATGTTACGGAGCGCCATATCGCTCAGTTTGTGCTCCTCGTTTCGGAGTAACTTGATCCCTTTGGTATCCAAACAATAGATTGCAGGTATATGCGCCAACCTGAAGCTTCCGTTGTACCTTTTCTCTACAAATCCTTGCCCAACCAAGACATACAGATTCTCATAGACACTCGACTTATTTCTTCCTAATACTTCTGCCAATAACGGCACACTAACAAATCTAAACTTATATATTAGTTTTAATAATCTTAACTGTTTTTCTGTTAACGTCTTTCTATATTTAGGTTCTTTTTTTAACACACTCTAATCTTCTATCTCCCACTACCATTCTTACTATTAGTAGCTCTATATGTATATATAATAGAGAGGAAAATTTATAGCAAGCATAACAGATTAGAAGATGCGAAATAATAGGGCTTCCGATAGTGGGGCTAGTTATCCACAGGAATATACGAAATATCTTCACTTTACTCTTGCAATACACACTATACGGATAGTACAATATATCCATATAATGTTAGTCGAGGGTACGACATGGCACTACTAGAACAGATGGTTCAACAAGCAGGGATACGGGGTAATAGTCCACTGGCTGCAATAGACGAAGCTATGCAGCGTGTCCTTGCTCCACCTCAGCAAGAGACTAAACTACTAAAAGCTCGCCATACTATGGGTGCTGCTCTGGTTGATGTGCCTGATGAGGATTTAGAAGTATATCTCACTGAATTCCAGCACTTGGTCGATGGTTGGTTTGATTGCTTCGAGCAGGACATGTTTAACGGAGCCACACTTAAACAAGTGCTTGGTCAAAGCTAGCATGGCAGACATCGATTCTACCAGTAAGCCTCCTGGATCTGGCAAAGCAGTAATATATCTACGTGTTTCAACAGAAGAACAAGTTGAAAACTATTCGCTAGATACGCAGGCAGATATTTGTCGCAAGGAAGCTGAAAGACGAGGATTTGGGATACTGGAGATCTTCCGTGAAGAAGGACGCTCGGCAAAGACCATACGTGACCGTCCCACTCTCATAGAGCTATTAGAGTTTTGCCGAAAACACCGAAAAGAAGTTGATGCCGTAATAGTCTACAGGCTTGATCGAATTTCAAGACAAACAGCTGACTACTTAGCGATACGCAAGAAGCTAACCGAATGCGATATTACCCTCATATCGGCCTCAGAACCAACGGGCGATACCCCAACCGAACGCTTTATAGAGACCATGCTGGCAGGATTTGCTCAAATGGATAACGATGTTCGGGGTGAGCGCGCGAGGAACGGCATGAAAGCACGTTTTATGAGTGGCCTATATAACGGGCCACCGCCATTAGGCTACGTCCGTCAAGATGGATATGCGGCTAAAGATGCAGAGTCGTTTGGCATCGTACAAGAAGCGTGGGAACTTATGGCTACAGGCACAAAGAGTCTTCGAGATATGGCTAACTTCTTAAACGAAAAAGGTGTCAGGAATCGCCGTAAGGGTTACAAAGAAACACTCATACGCAAACAAACGATGAGCAGTATTTTTCGTAATAAGTTTTATGCTGGCAAGGTCGTGTCCAGGAAGTACGGACAAGAAGTCCAAGGCCAACACCCACCCATGATCACGGAGGAGGTATTCTACCGCGTACAAGCTGTACTAGATGGCAAGAACCACAATACGCCCATACGACTTGCTAGACGCACTCGAAATAACCCCGACTTCCCTCTCAGGCGTGTTGTCCGTTGTGGCAGATGTGGCCAATCTTTTACGGGTGCTTGGAGCAAAGGTAAACGGTTGTTATACGGCTATTACTTTTGCATTAAACGTTGTGGAGTAAAATCAAATGTACCGTTAGCCGAAATTGAGCCAGAAACCAAAGACTTACTTGAGAGTATTACGTTAAAGCCTGAGACAACTCAGCTCATTAACGCTTTTATACGGAGAACCTACGTCTTACGAGTAGGCTCTTTGCGACTAAAGCGGGATCAGGCCGACACTGAACTTAAGAAAGTCTACGAGACACGACAAGCGCTCATAGAGAAGAATCTGGATGGAACGTATTCAGATGAAATATTCAAAGAGCAGAATAAGATTCTAGAAGAAAAGATAGGTGCTATTCAAACAGCAAAGGATGTAGCGACTATTGAAAAATATAATCTTGAGGCAATCACACAGTTTATTCAGGATAAGTTTACAAACCTCAATAACACCTATGAAGAGGCTGATTTAGAGCGTAAACGGGTTTTACTGTGTTCGATATTCCCTAAAGGATTGGCTTGGAGCTATCCGGGTTATTCCAACACCCAAATAAGTCCGTTCTACCAGTGTTTTCTCGATATTCAAAATGGAAAGGTCAAAATTGGTGCGGGTCAGGGGACTCTAACCCCTGGCCTCGTCCTTGGCAAGGACGCGCTCTAAACAACTGAGCTAGACCCGCATAACAGAGTGAGATTATACAGTAAAAACAATTCCAGCTCAAGACTCAGCTGTAATTGGTCCGACATTCTGCAAGTAATGTACTGCACACAGCGAGGTATAGGTAACGTCTCCTGCCCCATCTATGGCCACCTGCTCGCCTTCTGCGACAAACTTTCCACCCTGTTGCCGAGCATTGAACTGGGCCCTTCGCTTGCAGCCATCTCCGTGGCCACACATAGTAATAGACTCACGAATAGTGTGAGCTAGTTCAAGCAGTCTCTTGCTCCCAGGAAATACATGGGTCATGAAATCAGTACGCAAGCCATATGCCATTACAGGAATACCGTTAGCAACCACCAGAGCGAATAGCTGGTCTACCTGCTCGGGCTCCAAGAACTGAGCCTCGTCTATAAGGACTGCGCTGAGCTGTTTCAGTTTTTTAGACCGCTTGAGTACTTCGGCTTGTACATCTAACTCTGGGGTAATAAGGAAGTCCACTTCACGAGCTAGTCCTATTCGTGAAACAACCTGTCGGTCACCCTTGCTGTCCTTGGCCGGCTTGGCAACCAGTACCTTACCGCCGTGTTCTCCAAAGTTATACGCCACTACTAGTAATGCAGTTGATTTCTGTGAGCCCATTGGCCCATGAGTAAAGTATAGCTTAGACATCTAATCCTCCAGTCACTAGTAGCATAGCAATATGTAGATTATTCACCTACTACAGGCTGTGCGCCAAAGTCTGCTATTGCATGAAGCAGTAGAAGGCCCTGCCTAGAGCTATCTCTCATAATAATAGGCGGGTCGCCATCCCTGAGGGGGTCGTCAGGTGTTCTCCGCCGTGATACCACCAGATCACGTTCTGCAGCTCTCTGCAGCATATCCGACATAGGCTCAGGAAGGGGCGGAACAGCAACACCTTCATTGTCTGCTTTCGCAAACATTTGTATACCTTCTGCGATTCTTGCATGACGCATGTTCGCATCATGGATTGCAGCAATTCCACTAAGTAATAGTGATAGTCGAATGTATGGCACCCTACCTTCCGGCGCAGAGCTAAAGATTTCTTTATCTGTAGGAAACTCATTTAAACCCATAGAATATTATGACCCCGCTTTCTTGAACTGAATGTACAACAAAGTATGTTTATTGACAACAATACTAGTAACTATCGTCGTATTGAAAGCCTTTTCAATATGCATTCCGCCACAATAAAAAAGCCCCAGCAAGCTGGGACGTTTGTTCTGGTGGCTCCTCCCAGACTCGAACTGGGGACACGCGGCTCTTCAGGCCGCTGCTCTACCAACTGAGCTAAAGAGCCAGGGTTATGCCGGTTGCCCGACATAACTGCTGTTTGGTACCCGCTTAGGATACAGTATCAGGGGTAAATTTTCAATTACAAACCGAGTGATATACTGCTAGTAAATGCACAAACTCCAATTACGTCCTCGTACGATCACTATCATTGCGGCCGTCTGTGCATTCTTTCTGTTTATTGGCTTCCGGTTCAGATCGGAA
>ERZ650304.236-NODE-236-length-34733-cov-5.688160_pt1 | contig 34733 bp, 32 predicted proteins | sample MGYA00376240_ERZ650304 | MGnify/ENA primary metagenome ERZ650304 (study PRJEB26733, sample SAMN07839271) | wastewater metagenome | biome: small river; feature: stream; material: water | place: USA: North Carolina | collected 2016-03-01 ... | reverse complement strand
TGGAAATCTGTGGTTTACCAAATTTGGAACGCAGGAAGTTGGAAAGATCACCGTTGATGGAAACGTCACACTGTACAGCCTGCCGAGTGGAAGCGGGTATCCATCTGGCATTACCCAAGGCCCAGATGGTAATCTATGGGTCAGTGTAGCAGGTACAGGCATCTATCAAGTTGGAAAGATTACCGTTGATGGAAACTTCACTGCAGTCCCAGGATTGACGGGTGAAACATTTGGTTATTACAGAAACATTACGGTAGGTTCAGACGGCAATCTTTGGGTAACCGAACTATTTAATAACAAGGTAGCTATGATCACTACCTCTGGTACGGTCACTGAGTATGATATTCCAACGCCAGCATCATATCCCAATAGTATTGCCGCAGGCACCGACGGCAGTATTTGGTTTGTAGAATCCGCTCCAGGCGTGAATAAGATTGGTGTATCTCGCCTCATCCCAGATCCCGAACCAGAGCCAGAACCCAGCCCGACGCCAACACCAAACCCAGGAACGGGTCCTACCAGCCCCGATACAAAACAGCCAACATTAGCAGTTACTGGCGGCGTTCTTCTTCCAAGTCTACTCTTCATTGGCTTGTTAGTGGCTTTAACGGTATATATCTATATAGACTACCGACGTCATAAGAAACCACTTACTGAGGAAGACTCGACTATTCCTTATACCTTTGGCCACCACATCAAAATAGTCACCTTACCCTTACTACGATATCGTCTGAGTATTACTGTACTGAGAAGAAATAACCACGGGAGTATCAAAAGGTTCTAGTACCAACTTGGGGCATATGGAGTAATAAGAGTTGAGCACGCTACTCACGCCGTCTCCCAACTCTCCTCGGAAAGTACGCCATTGTCTTTGAGATTCCCTACAGTCGTAAACCGCACTTGCGGTCTTTCTTCGTCATCATACTCCCAGATTTCTGCCAACAGCCCTCTGGTTCTACGTTTAGCGTAGATGAGGTCTGTGAGGCTAGCACAGACCAGTAATATAGTCGGTCTTGGATCTTTGCCCGTCTGTTCATCCCATTCGTCTAATTCTTCCTCTAGATATTGTACGTACTTCTTCAGTTTGTTGCGTAAACGGTACCTCGGCAATGTAGCATCAAAGATCTCCAGTAAGTAGCTTGCTACGGTGGTGTCGGGATCGCCAATGCTGTCATCTGTATCACCCTCTGACTGAGCAATACATATATCGGGGTGGATTAGCTCGTTGTCGCTCAAGAAATGGTAACGCATCTCACTACGGTAATCGGCCTCAGTCTCGTAGTAGTACCGTGTTGTCATGTAGTAGCTGCCGTTTCGTTCGTCATCAAGCTCTAAGCAGACTTCTGCCAGCAGAAGGCTACGATCAATAAAGCCCTGGCTGCGTTCGTGTTCCCGGTAGCGTTTATGAATTTCTTTGTCTGGATGGAAATCCATATTCTGCATATGCCGTATACCATTAATGCCTAAGTAGTAGATAGCTGGTTTAGTTTTCTCAGCAAAGTGATCTTTATTGTAGATCCAATTTATATATTCTTTGTCTCTAAGATCTTTAAGCCACAGGTTAATAGTCTTTTTATCTTTATGTTTTAGGAATGTCTGTATTTGTATTCTAGTAAGGAATCTATGGGTATATATGAGATCTAGTATTGTTCTTTGTTTATAGGTTATTTTTGGAATTTGCGTTAGTTTCATTTTGCCAAACCCTCCTACCCGTATTATTTAAAGGTAGGTACCAATATATTCTGAAATTAACAGTTTGACACAAGCGCATTCTTGCCCTCGCCCATGGGGGCAAAGAACAATAGCAATAAAAATGGCAGTTTTGGAGGATTAAGCTATTAGTTTTTTGTAGGTAACACGGCCTCGGCAGTTACCAAACCAACTCGTGAATCGTTCGTAGTCAGTCATCTCTTTGGTGTTATAGCGGTATTCAAACTCACTACAGTAAAGCTGTAAATGCTTAACGCTAACGCCTAGGTAAATGGCTGCGATGCCTAACTTGAAGTGTGCCCAAGCTCCTTCAATTGTGTTTGTGTGAACTAGCCCGCGAGCAAACTCCAGCTTTGAGTGGTTAACGGTAGTATGTGTATAGCCACGACGCTTTAGGCTTTTGTATGACCCGTATTGATCAGAATATATAGTAGCTTCAGGACTAATGTTCTTATGAATCTCAGGTATGAGTACACGCACGCCTGAACTTGGTACATGTTTAATCATGGCTTTACCGCCACGCTCAACTGCACCGAAGACCACAGCCTTATCGGCGGGGCCACGACGTGCACCCGTTTGTTTACCACCAACATAGGTTTCATCCACTTCAACAATGTTATTTAGTAGGTCGCTGCGCCCAGCAGCTTCAACACCGTAACGAATGCGCTGGAGCATAAACCAGGCTGATTTTTGAGTAATACCGAGATACTTGCTTAGTTGGATTGAGGAAATGCCCTTTTTGAGGGAGGTATTAAGATAAATCGCGTAGAACCATTTAGTCAGCGGGACGTGACTATCGCTAAATATGGTACCAACCTTAACAGTGAACTGTTTTTTACAGTCCTGACACTTGAATAGTTTGCCGTCTTTAAACTTATACGTCTCATACGTGCCACAATGAGGGCAAAAACGGCCATTCTTCCAGCGTTGTTCCTCAAGGAATGTGTGACAGGCTTCTTCAGTCTTGAATTGGTTCTGGAAGTCTAGCAAGCTCATATCTACAGTGTAGTTTTATCTGCTAGGTTTGTCAAGTATATAGTCGCGATAGAATTCTATTGATTGTATTAGGCATTGTTGTGGTACTGCTACTCGCCACTGGATATCGCCATTATTGGCATAAGGCAGTACATATTAAGCTTCTTCGTAAACGTAGAATTTACCCCATATACGCAGCATTAGTTGTGCTGGTGGTTGCTGGGGTTGGATTGCTGGTATGGCCAGGTGGTAAGAAGGAAGCAAAGAAAACTAGCAAACCAGCAGCAAAGGTACAGACATTGCCTGCTCAGAAATTGGAGAACCCTATTCCTGCCCCAGTCGGCACTTCTGGATACGAGCTCGTGGGCCAGCGAAGAACAGCTAATACACTTACGGTAACGGTCTATGCCTCAGATACTGATTCAGCTAAAATTACAAAGCTAAACGATGCCCTACTCGAGCACTACAAGGATAGCTATGCGATTGGCAATAAGGAAGCAGAAGGCAAAGATGTTGAGTATGAGACGCAGACGAGTATTCCTAAGCCATCGTCGCTGCGCATAGAGTATTACTCAAACAAGAAAGCGGCCCAACTTGCCTCTACTACAACTAACGTCTCTGCATTGCCAGCAGATAGGCGCGGCGAAATAACGCAGTATTTCACTGCCTTCCTGATGTCCAGTAAAGCCCTGGGGACTAATCTACTAAGCGTCCGACCTACGGCGGGAATTGTGAAGGCATATACCCTATGAAGCTGAAGATGGCACAACGGTTAAACGGTAATTGGAATAAGCTTCGGAATGCTCTGAAGCGGCCAAAGAGCCGGATGGCTGCCGGTGCGCTCGCTCTGCTGCTTATTGCTACGATTGTTGCCCCTGTTCTCTACTATAGCCGAGCTGACGCCTACGTGGATTTTGTCCAGAACGATTGGTCCGGTGGAGTTGGGGCCAACCCGATAAATCAGTATGCATCGGCAGATAATATTACTGATGGTAGCACTTTGACCGTTGGTAATACGGCTGGAGTAGCGTGGTGTGCAACAAGCGAATGTAGTAGTAGCTGGACATATCGAAAGATGATTCAATTCAATACTCTTAGTAATGGAGTACCTTCCTATACCAACGAAACGGTAAAGATTAATGTATCGTACGATGCTGCCATGCAGGCTGACTTTGATGACCTACGTTTTACCAACGAAACGGGCGACCAAGATGTACCATATTGGGTACAAAGCAAGACGGACGGTGTTTCGGCGGTTGTGTACGTCAAGGTTGCAGATATTCCATATGGTCTTTCACGCATTGCTATGTACTTCGGTAATACCGGTGCAAGCTCGTTGTCTACGAAATCAATCGTAGACCTGCAGGACAACTTTAGTGACGGAGTACTAGGTCCACAGTGGGGCGGTACTAATGCGACACTATCTGGTGATACTGTCCGGCTCCACGCATATGATAATCTGCCTACAACCGGACAATATACTACTGGACAGGAGTCTGTACTTGAATTCGATGTGCAGATTGATGGCAGTCAATATGACTGTCGGGGCGCCTCAGACTTTAATACGGATGGGTTCGGTATGAACGGAAGGATACAGTTTAATAGCTATGCCGACCACCGTTGTAATAGAAATACTGGGGTATCTAGTAGCATGGGTGTCCAGTTTGATTATGCTAACAGTGCAATGGCCAGTGCGCTCGATTTTAACTACAATACCTGGTATCGATTTAAGATTGTGAGGAGTGTTGTTGAGCGTACGAATGGCCAATGGCCCTCTTACCACTACAACACCCACTATTTTAGTACCGACGGTGGCCAGACCTACACAAAGATTACTGGCCTTGATCTGCCGATGCAGTATGGTGATACCGATTACATATATTTTAATATGAGTGGTGCTAATGCGGAGAAGCTAATTCGCAATGTAGTCGCATATCACTCGGCATTGGGGGTAACTGCTCAGGCTGGCGTTACCGAAGAGTACAACGGGTATGCAGGAACACTCAATTCAGCGGCGATCCCCCTCCCTAGCGGAGCACATTTTGGGAAGATCTTCTTAGGCTATAGCGACGGCCAGGCTGGCGTTAAGATACGTACAGCGAATCAATCTGATATGAGTGACGCCGCTGACTTTGCCACCTGTAATACCTTGTATGACGAGCAGGACATTCAGAATTCAAGTTGTGTAACTACAGGCAAAGCATACATGCAGTACCAGATTATGCTAACAACAAATAATGCTCGGGACGCCGAGTTTACGAGTATTACCTTGCAGTATGACTCCGATGTGACTGCGCCAAGCAGTATTACCGGCTTAACTATGAAGACCAGCGTAAATGGCTTCACAGTAGCAGACGGTGGTTGGGTCCAGGACAGGCCTTACTTCAGCTGGGATGCTTCAACGGATGAAAATGGTGGCTCCGGCTTGGCTGGGTACTGTTTGTATCTTGGGCAAGACTCGTCACCGTCGTTGACTCAAACGGGCGGAATGCTTTCGAATAGCACCACTAGCCCTATACAAACCTCATGTGCGTACGCCAGGGCGGGTACCTCTCTAGACAAACAGGAGTTTAATAATTTTAGTCTTAATAATGGTGATACGTACTACTTCGTAGTAGCTCCGGTAGATAACCTTGGCAATATCGGAGCCTCGAGTACACTAACGTTAAAAGCTGACACTCAGCACCCAGAAGTTCGTACCATATTCTCATTCCCATCAGGTACTCTTGGTAGTAAGAATTTCACCGTTTCTTGGATAGGACCGCCTCTGGGCTCGCTCTATGATAGTGCCTCAGGCGTAGCAGGTCTCAAATATTGTATCGCTAAGTATACCGGTGAAGGCGGTATTGATCCGGATGATTACTGTGATCCGAGTGCTCCAAACTGGTTTGGTGCGGACAAAACCAAGGGCTATGCCAACGTCTCTACAAACACTATACCCTTCTCCGCTAGTCGAATAGACGTTGGTCCTGAAGCTGCAGGTGAACTGGATGACGGTAGCGACGGCGGAGCCTTCGGTAACGGTATTGGCTTTAATATTATCTATGTTGCTGCTATCGATAATGTTGGTAATGCACGAGCGGGTGACGGCTCAGCTGGGTACATATTTATTACCCAAAATCCGCCTTCTGTACCGCGAAATCTCCAGGCATCGCCGATTAGCAGTGCACAGAACAACTTTAGTTTTTCTTGGTCTCCGCCTGAAACGTTCACAGGTCCGCTTAATCAGATGGACTACTGCTACAGTATCAACACTCCTATTGCGGCCAACGGATCAAACTGCCACTGGACTGGTGCGGGTATTACGCAACTGGCGGCTGGTGCGTATGCTACGCAACAAGGAACAAACACTCTCTACGTCATGGCTAAAGACCAGACAGGAAACTTTTCGTCTAATAATGCGGCCAGTGTAACCTTCACTGCTAATACTTCCGCTCCTGGTGCCCCTGCCGATATGGACCTGGCAGATGTTTCCAGTCGGGCAACCTCCAGTTGGAAATTGGCTAGTTCCTGGTCTGCCCCAACGCAACCCGGCAGCGGTGTAGCTTCGTACAAGATTTACCGTTCTACAGATAATGTTAACTTCTCGCAAATAGGTACTACTTCACCTTCTAACTTGAGCTTTATCGATGCTGGCCTTTCCCAGGTTACGTATTACTACTACGTCCGGGCTTGCGATAACGCTAATAACTGCGGTATCCCAAGCAATACTGCCAGCAAGAAACCGACAGGACGGTTTACAAGCCCCGCTAATCTAACGGTCTCTGGTCAGCCAAAAGCCACTAATATTGGTCCAAAGAAGGCTACTATTACCTGGACAACCGACCGAGATAGCGACAGCAAGGTCGCTATTGGTACAGCGCCCGGACAATACGCCCAGCAAGAGATCGGTAATTCCACCCAACAACCTGACCACCAAGTAGACCTGACCAACCTACAACCAGGTACAACATATTACTATGTTGCTAAATGGACTGATACGGATGGCAACACTGGTGTAAGTAGCGAGAAGAGCTTCACAACCTTGGCTGCGCCAAGTGTTGGCGAAGTTAGCGTTTCTGGTCTAACTAATACCTACGGAGACCTAACCTTTACAGCAGCTAATGCCACTAAAGTAGTGGTCCTCTACGGAGCCAACGACAACTATGACCGCTCACTAACGGTTAATACCGCAACCCGCTCTTCTCAGTACACTGTACGTTTGCCGGACTTAAAAGACGGCACTAAGTACAACTACCGTCTCCTTATGTTTGACATCGACGGACAGCAATACGACAGCAATGTGTATAGCTTCACTACTCCACCCCGACCGGCCATTACTAATATTCGTTTCCAGCCTGTTACTGACGCACCAAAGAGTACCTTACAGGTTAGCTGGACAACCAACGTAGCAACAGATTCTCGTATCACTTTCGGCGTCAAGGGTGCCAAGCAGACAGAACAGCTAGATGCCAAGCAGACGACAGAACACGTTATTACCATGGAGAACCTCCAGGATGACAAGGACTATACCCTGGTAGCTGCCGGTACAGATGCACTTGGTAACGGGGCTGCTTCAGACGTACAGAATTTTCATACTGCACTTGATACTCGCCCTCCAAAGATTAGTGACGTGCAGATAGAATCAACTATTCGTGGTAGTGGTTTACAGGCCCGAGGACAGATAGTGGTCTCATGGAAGACAGATGAACCTTCTACGAGTCAGGTCAACTACGCCCAGGGGCAGGAAGGATCGCTTAACAACAAAACTGGGGAAGACGCTCGATTAACCACTGAGCACACCGTTATCGTGTCAGATATTCCTACTTCGAGTATTTACCGCGTGCAGCCCGTCAGCCGAGATAAAGCGGTTAACGCCAGGGTCTCTGATCCGCAGACTGTGATTATCGGACGCGGTTCAGACAATGTATTCAGTATTATATATAACGCCCTGCAGAAAATATTTGGAGTCAAGGAATGAAATTAGTACGTACTATTGGTCAGAAATTCTTGCAGGCTGGACGAAGAGTTCGAGCGGTCGAGCGAAGTAAGCGAGTTGTGGCAGGTGGTCTGGCCGTCGTGTTGCTCGCAACGATCGCCTTCCCCCTTATCGATAAGGCAACGGTAAGTGCGTTAAGTACCTATACACAGAATGACTGGTCGGGCGGCGTTGGAACTGATCCAAGTTCTCAGTATAGCGAAGCCACTAATATGGATGCTGGAGCGACACTTGCGATTGGTAATCAGGTTAATGCTGACTGGTGTAATACGGCTAAGTGTAATAGCAGTTGGACTCGTCGTAAATTGTTTACCGCAACTAATTTGGACAATGGTTTCCTTGCCTCGACAGCGTTCCGTATAACAATTCCATACGATGCGGCTATGCAGAATGACTTTGACGACATTCGGTTTGTAAGTCAGGACGGTGCATACGATGTCGGTTTCTATCTAAACGCTAAGACCGACGGGGTCTCTGCAGAGTATGTTGTTAGCCCTACTAATATTTACAGTGGAGCCAACAATATGTATGTGTATTTTGGCAATGGGGCTGCTAGCACGGGGTCAGCCAAAAGCAGCCTGCTCTTCCAGGATAATTTTGCAAGTGCGGGTACCCCGGCAGCAACAAGGATTGACGCAAACATTGATTTTGCCTTGAACGGTACGTCACCAATTACTGGAGTTGGCGCCGATAACTGGAGTGTGCGTTGGACGGGTAAGATTACTATCCCGGCTGACGATAATTATACGTTTTACATATCGAGTGACGATGGGAACCGAATGTTCGTGGACGGCAACCCGCTGTTTGGAAGCTGGGGCGGTCCTACCTCGACCGCTCAGATCATCTCTCTTACGGCAGGAGAGCATGATATACGTATAGAGTATCAGCAGCAGTCTGGTCCTGGGTATGCACAGTTACGTTGGTCAAGTAACGCTATCTCGATTGAGACGGTGCCCTCTAGTGTACTAACGGCCGTAGACCCCGATACTAGTAACACGGTTCAAGGGTTGCTGGGTACGTACTATAACGATGCTAATCTCGGTACGGGTCTGCCAAGTCCTTGGCAGTGGTACCAGTGGGACGACCCTGCCAGGTTTAGTATTACCGGGGATACTGCAACATTGTATGACGGTGCGAGTTTCAATGCCATGAATGGCTTGGATGACTCAAAAGATGCAGTCGTAGAATTCGACCTTCAGGTAGCACCTGGCGACTGTAATTCTAGTAACTATGCTGGGTACAAGCTTATATTTGGAGTGGACATCGGCTGTGATGATGGGAATTATTTCCACATAAGCGGTCCCCAAGGAACGAGCTACAACTGGGATCAGCTCCGAGCGACACATTTTCAACTTGATACATGGTACCGATTCCGTATGGTCCGTTACGGTAGTCAATCGGGATATGGCGCAGACCTGACATATAGCAGTAATGGCGGCTTAACATACCAGACAATACCGGGTCTCAGTCGTTCTTTTGGTTACTCGGTGAATCAAAGTATTAGTTTCAGTGGTGGTGGTAGACAATCGAAACTTAGGTCGATCATAGCCTATTCTTATACCCATAGAGTGATCGTGTCCTCATTGGGATTGACCGAATTTAACGGTGGTGGTGTTGGCCGACTCACCTCTGCGATCGTTGACTTTGACGAACACCCCTACTTCGGTAATGTCATCTACAATACAAGTGGGACAGGAATATCGGGTATACGGGTACGTACTTCAGCAAGCGACTCTATGGCTGGTGCTAAGGACTTTAATGACTGCCCACTACTTGCTAGTGGCGATGCTATCACGGCTACTGCATGTGTAGCATTGAATGAGCGGTATGTGCAGTACCAGATTATTCTGTCCGACGAGGCTACGCCTGACATTAGTGTTAACTCCGTTAGTATCGAGTACTCTAATGACACGAATGCCCCAGGCGTACCAAGTGGTCTGACTATTAAAAAATCTAGCTCTGGTCCGGTTGTAGCACCAGATGGTTGGGTCCGACTCAAGCCCTATGTAAGTTGGACGGCCGCAACTGATGCTGATTCAGGTATCGCTGGCTACTGTGTGTATGTAGGTACACAGGAAGACCCGGGTAGTCTAGGTGAACAGGGTGTATTGGGTTCAGACGCGCTTAATAATTATATCGTAGGGGATTGTGGTTTTAGTACGCGTAACACGTATCTAGATCTTGCTCAGGCGGCGCCGGGCAACATGACGTCTGGTGAGCGCTACTACGTTAGAATCGCTGCAGTAGACAACGCTGGCAACGCGCAGAGTGATCCGCTGATTACTACCAGTTTTAGGTTTGATGATGAAGAACCGGACGGCATGGTTTTCTATAACACGCCGGGTACGGTCCAGAACAGCAAGATATTCACCACTGCATGGACCATTGTGCCGGGACTACTTGAAGCTGTTGATGAACACTCAGGTATCGCTGGTGCTAAGTACTGTGTTGCAAAGGTAGACGAAAACTTTGCAGGATGTGACGAAGACGATATGAACTGGTACGGTGCAAACCATACGTCGGGGGATTTACGGGATACTAGTGATGTATTGCCTATGAGTGCTCAAGGCTTTACCACTGTGGCAGCCGACGCTGCTCGACTCGATGACGGCACTACAGGCGGTTCTGGAGTTAACGGGGTGCTTATGGCCGTAGTAGATAATGCCGGTAATGTCGAAGGAATGGCTTCATCAGCCCCTTACGTGGTCATTTCTGTGCAGGCTCCTTCTGCACCACAGAACCTACAGGTTACCCCATCTAGCAGTACTAGTAATAATTTCTCGTTTACGTGGGATGCTCCCTCTAGTTTCTCTGGGTCGACCCCAGATATAAACTATTGTTGGACAGTGAATGAGCCCATTGAAGATGACCAGAGTAATTGTCACTGGACGGGTGCTGGCGTAACTCAGCTAGCGGCCGGACCGTACGCTACTGAGCAAGGTGTAAACACGATGCGGATAGTTGCCAAGGACCAGCCGGGTAACTTTAGTGCGGCCAATGTTGCTACCGTCACCTTCTCTGCCAGTACGACGGCTCCTGGTGCTCCTACCGACATGGATCTAGCAGATGTCTCTACACGAGCAACCTCCAGTTGGAAATTGGCAAGCTCTTGGGTAGCGCCGTCGCAGCCAGGGAGTGGCATAGCCTCGTACAAGATTTATCGTTCCACCGACAATGTTAGCTTCACGCAGGTGGGTACTACCTCACCTTCTAACCTGAGCTTTATCGATGCTGGCCTGTCCCAAATTACCTACTATTACTACGTCCGAGCTTGTGACAACGCTAATAACTGTGGTGTTCCGAGCAACGTGGCAACCAAGAAGCCAACCGGTCGCTTCACTAGTCCTGCTAACTTAACAGTTTCTGGCCAACCAAAGGCAACGAATATTGGCCCCAAGAAGGCTACCATCACCTGGACAACAGATAGAGACAGCGACAGTAAGGTCGCTATTGGCACAGCGCCGGGGCAATACGCCCAGCAAGAGATCGGTAATTCTGCCCAACAACCTGACCACCAGGTAGATCTGACTAACCTGCAGCCTTCTACGACCTACTACTATGTAACCAAGTGGACGGACAGTGATGGTAATACGGGCACCAGCCCGGAGAAGAGCTTTACGACGCTTCCCGCTCCGAATGTTGGTGAAGTGGCGATAACAGGTGTTAGTGTTTCCGGTGCAACTATTTCCTTCTCAGTTACGGGGGCTAGTCAGGCTCGACTGAGTTACGGTGCCAGTGAGTCCTTCGGTGCTGTTAAGACTATTGATACGGCAGCTACAACTTCTACGTACTCAGTTAACCTTGACGGTTTATCTGACGATACGAAGTTCTATTTCCGGATTGATCTAGTGGACGCTGACGGCAACTTGTATATCAAGGATGTACAAACCTTTACCACCAAGGCACGACCAAAGATTACAAACTTGCGATTCCAGCCCGTCGCAGACGCTCCAAGTTCTACTCAGCAGATTACCTGGGATACCAACGTACCGGCTACTTCGCGGGTAAGTTACGGACCACAGAGCACACCACCTAAGGACGCTGTTGATTCCGCACTTGTCACGCAGCACAGCATTGTCCTTACTGGCCTTGTCGATGACACTGACTACGCCTTACAGGCTATATCGGTGAATGCCGAAGGTATTAGTGCGAGCTCCGAAGTACGGACCTTTAAGACGGCCCTGGATACTCGCCCACCAAAGATATCTGAGGTAGTTATAGAATCGTCTGTTCGTGGAACTGGCTCAGAGGCTCGAGGTCAAGTAGTGGTTTCCTGGAAGACGGATGAGCTATCTACTAGCCAGGTAGGCTACGGTATTGGCCAAACGGGTGCACTCACGAATCGTACTGGCGAAGACAATAACCTGACGACTGACCATGTCGTAGTGTTGTCTGACGTACAGGTTTCGAGTATCTACCACTTGCAAGTCTTCTCGGCAGATAAAGCGCGTAATATTTCACATTCAGATAATCAGACGGTAGTAGTGGGCCGCGCCTCTGAAAATGTCTTTACTATCATCTTCAATGCCCTTGAGTCGATATTTGGAAGGCGAAATTAATTGGTAATGCTTACGTTTAACAGATATACTGGTACTAATCTATGAGTAAACCCGCTAGTAATACTCTTGTTTCGTTGGTCAATGTCAACAAACAGTACACCACCCAAGAAGGAACCGTTTCAGTTCTGAAGGATGTGAGCTTTACGATTGAGCGTAATACCTTCACGATCATCTATGGTCCATCCGGTAGTGGTAAGACGACGATTCTGAATATGATTCTCGGACTGTTGGCGCCGAGTTCTGGGCAGATTATTGTGGACGGCGAAGACCTATACAAGCTTAACCAGAACGATCGGGCCAAGTTCCGCGCTCGAAACTTCGGCACTGTCTACCAGACCAATAACTGGGTATCCAGTCTTAACGTACTCGAGAACATTGCTCTTCCATTGTACTTGTCCGGACATGATCGGGATGCTGCCTTTAGGGAGGCTCGAGACAGTCTAAAGCGTGTTGAGCTCGATAAGTATGCTAACTACAGTCCCCAGGTCTTGTCTGTTGGTCAGCAACAACGTATTTCCATGGCCCGTGCCACGGTCTCTGTTCCCCTGCTACTCGTAGCTGACGAGCCAAGCGGAAACCTCGATAGCAAGAATGGTGATATGATTATGCGGCTTATTACCAGCTACAAGAGCGAACACCAGTCCACTATTATTCTGGTTACTCACAACAGCGACTATCTGCCGCTTAGTGACCACCGTTTGTATATTAGTGACGGTGTCGTGACCGAGGATCAAGGTGGTTACCGTGCGGACATTAACCAGCAGTTTAACAAAGTTGCTAGTATGATGAAGCTAAGTAAGTCAGCAAAAGAGGTGATCGGTGGTTAATAACGTACGTAACGGTAGTGAATTTCGTGCCGCCGACAAGCGTGGTGTTATTCAGTTCCATATTCTTATGCGGCTAGCCTACAAGAACTTGTTCTTTAACAAGCTCCGTACTATGCTCACCGTTCTAGCTGTGATTATTGGTATTGGTTCTATTGTGTTCCTCTTCTCATTTGGTTTTGGACTGCAGAACCTCGTAAGCCAGCAAGTGGTAGGATCTAGTTCAGTGCAAACCATAGATGTTACGTCCCCGCGTTCTAAGATCCTCAAGCTAAACACCGAAGCTTACAACCAGATTAGTGGTATGGGCGGCGTTGATGAGATGGGTAGGTCGTATAACACCGCTGGTAAGATTAAGCAGCAGAGCTCCCAGACCGAGACGGTAGTATATGGTGCTGATACCAATTTTGTAGATCTAAGCGGGCTGAAGTATACAGCTGGTAATAACTTTGATGCCGATACCGGCAACAAGATTATTATTAATAATTCATTAGCTAACGTGCTGGGCTTTAGTGATAACAGTAAGGCTATCGATAAGTCAGTTAATCTTTCGTTCGATACGGTGAATGACAAGGGTGAAAAGAAGACTGTTACCAAAGACTTTGTTATTGGGGCGGTATTCGAGAGTGAGTCACGGGCTGAATCTTTTATCGCTGCTAAGAACTTTGAACAAGTCGGAACAGCAGACGCCACCCAGCTGAAAGTAGTGGTTAATGACAAGGACAAGATCAACAGTGTGCGCAAGGCTATTGAGAGCCTTGGCTTTACGACAACCTCACCGCAAGACACGCTAGAACAGATTGACCAGGTCTTTAATCTGCTGCGATACGTCTTTGTAGGCTTTGGCGGTATCGGTATTGTGATTGCGATCTTGGGTATGTTTAACACTCTGACCATTTCGCTCATTGAGCGAACTCGTGAGATTGCTCTCATGATCTCGCTTGGTGCTCGTAAGCAAGACATCCGTCGGCTATTTACAACTGAAGCGGTACTGCTATCGTTCCTTGGTGGATTATTCGGTGTTATCGGGGCTATAACCTTGTCGGTTATCGGTAACTTTGCACTCAATAGGTACGCCCAGCATAACGGCGTTAAGGACCATATAACGGCCTTTAGCTTCTCGGCCGAGCTGATACTCATAACTCTTGCTCTCAGTGCTCTTATCGGCCTTATTGTCGTCTTCTTCCCTGCTCGAAGAGCTACTATGATCGATCCAATTGAGGCGCTACACCGCGACTAGACCATGAGTGCTATGAAGATATTAGTAATAGACGACGAACAAGTTCTGACGGAAGTATATAGTCAGGTACTGGAAAAGGCTGGGCACAAGGCCTTCGTTGCCAATCGAGTTACGGATGCTCTAGAGATAGCTCAAAAGGAAGAACCAGACGTTATTTTCGTGGATATGCTCATGCCTGAGCAGGACGGCATAGATTTTCTTAAGCAGTACAAGGCATTGAAGCTACCCAAGGCGGTAATCTTGGTGCTTAGTAATATAGATAACGAACAAGTTGTGACAGCTTCTAAGAAGCTTGGCGCTACGGATTACCTCCTAAAGGCTGACTACAGCCCCTACCAGATCGTTGATGCGGTCAAGAAGTATACAAGTTAGAGTCTACTAGAGTTTGGTAAAGCGTGGGACGGTTTCCCCTTGCCATTTCACTGATTCGATCCAGCTGGACACGGGGCGGATAAAAGTTAGCTGCTCACCGTAGAGTGCCTTGTAAATGACGCACGGGGTATTATCTACTTCCATGAAGGCAATGTCGGTTACCTCATAGATTTTGTCTGCGCCTTTGTAATGTACGTAACGAGCCCCAATGGTTATGTCTCTCTGGATCTCAGTAAGGAGTTGCTTCAGTTTGAGTTGTTCTACCTGTGTCTTACCCATATATCTAGAGTACACTAACCGTAAGTGAATTCGTATGGTGTACTATGGTTATATGAACAAAGACATACAAACCTATAACGATACCCAGGCCCCAGATCGCCAAGGCATCTGCGAAGTGCTTGCCAGCGAGATATATACAGGGCTGCCTGACGCCGAGAACAAGATTTGGCATGGTGCTCCGGTATGGTTTATCGATGGTAACCCAGTAGTGGGTTACGACGTACTCAAAGATTCAACCCGCCTGCTCTTCTGGAGCGGACAGTCCTTTGACGAACCAGGGCTTGCCAAGGAAGGCTCTTTTAAGGCTGCCGAGAAGCGCTATACCAGTGTTGACCAGATTAACAGTAAAGATGTCCAGCGGTGGCTAAAGAAGGCTGAGGCCATTCAGTGGGACTACAAGAATATAGTAAAACGTAAGGGCGTCTTAGAGAGGATCAAGTAATGAGTAAGACCGAAAACAACTTTATTAAGATCGGTAAGGAAAGGAAGCAGTCCGGTACGGTTGCATTCCTAACCTATATTGGTGCAGCAGTGTACTTTGTGAACCAAGTAGATGGCTTCTGGAATATTGTGGCGGCGTTGCTTAAGGCTGCTGTGTGGCCAGCTATTCTTATCTACAATATCTTGCAGAACTTTACGGCCTAGATATCTAGAACTTATCTATCTCAAGCTTGTGCATCTGCATCATCTTGGCGTAGGCGCCAGGTCTGCTCATGAGTTCTTCCATGTTCTCGGGAACAATCTGCCAACTTAATCCATATTGGTCTTTGCACCAGCCGCACTGTTCTGATTCAGGAACTTTAGATAGTTTCTCCCAGTAGAAATCTATTTCTTCCTGGTCTTTACAATACACGGCAAACGAAGTTGCTTCGGTGAACTTAAAGGTGGAGTCTGCGTTAATGGCCGTAAAGTGCATGCCGTTTAGTTCAAACTCAATTGCCAACGGCTGTCCTGCGAGGTCTTTCTGGAAGTCGGCAAGGCCTTCTGCTTCGGTCTTAGGGTAGTAAGCAGTTGAGATGACTTTACTGTTTGGGAAGACGGAAACGTAATAGTCCACTGCTTCTTTGGCGTTACCGTCGAACCACAGGTTGGGTGTTATTTGTTGCATGGTTATTACTCCTCTTATGTTGTTTACTCTATTGTTTCACAGTCGGCTTTGGAGTCGTGTATAAATCTTCACTTATTATTTAGTAGGCCAGTGATCGTATCGAGGAGTGCTGGGCGATATGTTCCGGTGAAGTCGTGGTCTGCTTCGAGCTGGATTATCTGGATACCTTCGGCTAGTCCAGTAAAGTCGGTACTGGTGAGGATCTCGTCCTTAGTGGCAGAGACAATGACGAGCTCGGTATTCTTCACGAGTTCATTATAGAGTTCAATGGGCCGAATGCCTTCTCGGCTTTTCCAGTAATCTTCCTTGATAATAGTGGTGCTACCGTCACGGCGAGGCATATAGACCGTACCGTCTTCTGCTGTCTTTGCGCCTGCTCTGCCAGCAAGAATGTCACGTTTCTCCAGCCCTAGGAATTGGGCTGGTGGAGCTAGGAACACTACACGGCGAATGTGTTTTGGATTGGCTAGAGCGGCTACGACGCAGCCTTGGGAGTGGGCGACAATGTCTATGACTACATCTTCTTTCTTCTCTGTAATGGCGGTAATCTGCGCAAGAAGCATCTGGGCTTGTTGGTCGAGAGGGCGTGCTGTAAGAGTGTTAGCGGTGTCGTCAAAGTCGTTGTAGTCGAAGAAGATGTGTTCGTATTTGGGTAGTGTCGCGGCGATATCAGTGAGTAAGCCTCGGCCGTCTTTACGAACCCAAAGCCATGAGAATAGATTACGTAGTGTTTACTCATATATCTCTAGTATAGCCTATGATTGACGTGACAAATTTCAATCTTTTTTCGTGATCCATTTCACAAAAAGTTAAGAATTCCCTATTATGTCTATATGCAGAGTTTTATTCCAGAATCTCCAACCATGCACGCCTACTTTGAAAAACATGGGCAACGCCTTGAATATGAGAAGCGACAGACGCTGGTGCGTGCCGATGATCCCCAGCCCTGGGTCTATTTTCTAGAAGACGGTATTGTAGAGGCTAGCTACGCCTTCCCTGACGGGGTTGATCGGATGTTAGGCTACTTCGTGCCAAATTCAATCTTTGCCCAGAACCGTTCTTTCTTTGACGATGCCGGCGGTGATCTAAAATACCTGACCATTACCAAGACAGTTATCTTGCGGGTGCATCGAGACGACTTCCTAAAGCAAGTGGCAAAAGTACCAAAGTTTAACCAAGAGTATTTGCAGATGGCATTGCTGTTTAGGATATTTACCACTGACCTGGTTATTTACCTTGGCGAGAATCGCATACACAATCGCTGTGTGCGCTGGCTGATGCTCATGGCTCGCTACTACGGTGAAGAGACGAGCGAAGGCACACGAATAATGGTGCCACTAACCCAGGATACTATTGCCAACTTCTTGCACGTCAGTCGTGAGAGTATTAGTAAAACACTTCGGGAGTTTACTAAAGGGGGTCATATTAGTATCCGCAAGAAGCAGATAACCATTAAGGACGTGAGCGCCCTAAAAGACCTACTTGAATATTAGCAGGAGCTTTTTGCAAAAGGGCTGTGTGAGGCTATAGTGACTATATGAGTAGACGAAACCCTGATCACCCCGCCCACGCATTAGCCAATCCTGACGCATTCTATGAAAGAGCGTTTAAGAATTACCCCCATCCATGGCTGGTGAAAATTGTAGGTAATGGTGCTATGCGACTGGCTAAACCGCATTTCTCTTACCATGGTGGTGTGAGTGCGGAAGATTATTTCGGAAGTATTCCGCCTGGCCCTTTAGCCCTAACATTTACCCACCGAGGTCTAGAGAAACTCCATGATCCCATAGCTGCGGCAGCAGCGGTTTTCGGTACGCCAGCTCTGATTGACCGGGTCGAATATACCAATGTTTGGGCAGCATCACCATATATGAATCATCCGGTCTTTGGGCCTATCGTAACCAGACTGGGAGGAATATCTGTTAACCGTAGCGGTGATTACGCCAAGTTCGGACTGTCTCCGACCGACGAGGAGAAGGAGGCCGTCACCGAAGCGTTAGTAAGTCATTCTGGGGAACGCCTCATCACTTCACCGCTCAGTGTCTTGGGTAGTTTTCCTGCCGGGACTAAGGGTGGCACAATCTTACGCGAAGGTATTGGTATGGTCATGTCTCTTACGGAAGAGGTTACTGCGCTGCCTATTGCGCTCGTTTCGAAAACTGAGAAAACAAGCAACATTCCTAAGGAACTTGAGATTGCATTTGGTGAACCGGTTCCGCCACGACCTGGCCAACCCGCTGGTGCATATATGGAGGCGATTGCTGCTAGTCTGGGCGCTGCTGTAGCTTCTGTTACGGAGCGTAACGCCGCTTGAATTTGATGCCTTGCTTACTAAACATAAGCTGAGATACACTGGATAGTATGAGATTTGCACCAACAAGTAACACACAGATCGCCGGGGGCGTGGTACACGAAATGCCTGCCGATCTGAAGAAAGCACTCCTGGCAGATGGTAAGGCTCTGGTTCTGTGGAACGGTCTTACTCCCCTGGCCCGCAATGAATGGATTTGTTGGAATGTTACGGTTAAGCAAGCAGCGACTAGAAAAGACCACATCAAGCGAACTACCAAAGAACTCAAAGAAGGAAAACGTCGGCCATGTTGCTGGATAGGCTGTATCCACCGAACCGACAAAGAAGTCAGCAAGTCGGTGCAGTGGGTGCTTAATAATCGCTCGAAGTCTAAGTAATACCTTATTCTACGGTCACAGACTTAGCGAGATTTCGAGGCCGGTCAATATTCAGGTTCTTCTTGGTAGCTATGGCAAGCGTCAGTAGTTGGAGACATACATTGTAGATAAGGCCGTCGGTATACTCGCCAACATGGGCTACTTCAAGATGGAAGTCGCTAAGTGGCTCTTTGGGACGAGTCGAGATGGTGAGGGTCTTACCGCCGCGAGCTTTGATCTCCTCTAGAGCGGATAGGCTCTTTTTGTACAGCAACCCATCTTCTGGTAGTAATAGGACCGACATATGTTTCTCGTCAATGAGTGCAATGGGGCCGTGTTTCATTTCTCCGCTGGGGAATGCCTGAGCATGTATGTAGGCTACTTCAGTTAGTTTAAGAGCTCCCTCGAGGGCTACTGGATACAGTGTTTCCCTGCCCAAGAAGAACCAGTCGTGGTACTTGGTGAGCTTCTGGGCCAGCTTCTCTATGGTAGGCATTTGCTCGGTGGCGAGAGATATTTCGTTTGGCAGTGCCCGGAGTTCATGGGCGATCTTGCGGGTAGTGGTGGCATCTTTCCCTTGCTTGTAGGCGATGAATCCACCGAACATCAGGAGTGCGGCTACCATGGAGCTGTAGGCCTTGGTACTGGCAACGGACGACTCGACACCAGCATGCAGGTAGATACCGCCGTGGGTTACTTCGCGTGCGATGGTTGAACCGACCGTGTTAATGATACCCATAGTCTTCATACCACGACGTTTAGCTTCGCGGAGGGATGCCAGGGTATCTGCCGTTTCGCCGGACTGGCTCATGAAGATAGCGAGCGTAGCTTCAGAATCAAAAGCACCATAACGGTACCTAAACTCACTGGCATGCTCAATACTTACCGGTATACCAAGGATCTTCTCTAGTTCGTACTTGGCGTAGTAGCCGGCGTAGTAGGCTGTGCCGCAGCCAATGATGAGGATGTGTTTAAGGCCTGCAATATCTTCCTGGGTGAGGTTTGGGCCACCCAATACGATGGATTCGTCGCTGCTGACGCGTCCTCGCATGACGTTCTCGAGTGCCGTTGGTTGTTCGTGTATCTCTTTCTCCAGGAAACTACCAAAGTGTCCTTTGTCTAACGATTCGGACTTATTCTCTAGCGTCTCAACCGCAAAATCCTGTGAGTTTAACTTGAGGTCATATAGTCCAACCGAATTGGCTTTTACGACGGCAATCTGGTCGTCTTCGAGGTAAATAACTTTGTCGGTATGGTCAATAATGGCAGAGGGGTCACTGGCTACGTAGTGTTGCTTATCGCCAACACCAATCACGATGGGGCTTCCCCGCCGGGCTACTACAATCTGTTCGGGGCTAGCCTTAGATATCACGGCTATCCCAAGTGTGCCTTTAGCGTCAGCAAGTGCCAACTTAGTAGCTTGGAGTAGATCTTTGCTCTTGGTGAAGTAGTGGTCTATAAGGGCGGCTAAAACTTCACTGTCGGTTTGGCTTTGGAGCCTTGAGGTATCTATAACGCCTCTTAGTTCTTCATAATTCTCGATGATGCCGTTATGTACAAGGGTGACGGCGCCGTACGTGTGGGGGTGTGCGTTGGTTTCTGTGGGCTTACCATGAGTTGCCCAGCGTGTATGACCAATACCCATGTGGGCTTTGTCATCGATAGCATCTAGGTTTAGGTTGCTGGTTTCGCCTACGGCCTTGGTGACTTGCAGATCTTTATTAATAGTTGCGATACCGGCTGAGTCGTAGCCACGATATTCTAGCCGTTGGAGCCCGTTAAAGATTACGTTCTTTGCTGGCTTGTTGCCGATATACCCCATGATGCCGCACATATTATTCCCCTTTTTCAATGACTATTTTGTTACTGACCCGTCGTACAATCAGGGCGTCTCCCTTTTTGAGTTTGAGCTGACGCACAATTTCAATGGGGATGCTGACCGCGTAGGTCTTAGCCCCGACCAGACCGAGGCGCCGCTTACTAGTTTGATCGTTTTCTGGACGAGCCATACATAAATGGTATGCCAAAATGCTTGTAAGCACAAAGAATTACGTAATTAATTAAATCTACGACAGAAAACTAGGTGATCTCTCGAATCTTCCGTTCGATTTGTTGCCTGGTTCGATTGGTAATCTCATAGCCTCGTCCTTTTGGGTCTGTTATCTTCCAATAGACGTACTTTGGTGACGAAGATAACCACTTAGGTGTGTATCTCTTGGCGGCCATGCTTACCACAAGATCGTACTCGGATAGCATGTCTTTGGTGAGTTGAGTTTGCTGCTTGTCGTTTGGTATAAGGCCATGGTCATTCATGACATCCACGGCATCTGATCTGCCAACTCGCTTTTTACGCGCCCCAAGTGTTTCGCCTTGCGCCTCAACGTGTGTTCCTGCGGAATTTGCGTCTTGGGAATTAGTAAGCTTGTTATATATCGCTTCGGCCATTTGGCTCCGTGCAACATTGCCACGGCAAACGAATAGTACTTTCATGGAGTTATGATACCAAAGTAAGTAGCAAAGGCGGAAACCTCTGTCACTTTGGTTCTAAACTTGCCCCCAGTGGACATACTTTGCAACTATAATGCTACTGCAAGTGATCATAGATCAGTTTGGCAGACTCCTCAGGAGTTGCACTCGTTGAGTCAATTGTAAGTAGATCATCTTCGGGCGGCCACCATAGTGGCACATTCTGGGTGAACCAACGGTAGCCTTCGGGATCGGAGCCCTTTAACCGTGCGCGCCGATCCGGAGTATCGATCCTAGTAATCTGTACTTCTGGGTCACAGGTTATACGCACAGCCTGGAACACAGAACCACGGTGCTTTGCGAGTGCCCGCAGCTTGTCATACTCTTTTTGTGAACCGTCGGCGTCCTCAGCCTCAAGTACGTTTGTGAATATGTAGCTATTTGTTGCAGGCGCCAGCTCTTCAATGGTTTTAAGGACCGCCTGCCTAATTGGTGCTGTGTAATCAAACACATTTGGTGGCAACTGAAACTTCCCATCCCACTTAAAAAGAGTGAGTATCGGAACATTGATCAGCTGGTTATCCACTAATACTCCGTCAAGGAGCTTTGCAAGTGCAGTACCCACGGTTCGTTTACCTACGCCCGGATAGCCGAGCAGGAACACAATATATGTCTTATTTTTACTACTCATCACTTAATATTACCATTTAACTTTGATCTGAAGGTTGCTCGAGTAATGAAAAACACCGGTAGCAAACAGATGTTGCAGACCAATATCGAAACTCTCGGGCTGAATTTGTCGGCTAGATAGCCAGTTAGCACCAAGAAAGCTGCATAGACTCCGCTGCTTGCTAGCGAGTTCAGCGAAGCCATGGTCGCCCGTTGTGCATCGGTAAACTCTTCATGTAGTAGATGTTGTTTAGCGGTGTCACTAGGGCCGTATGGTAGACCATGGAATGCCATAATGAATGGTGAAGCTACCGAAGATACTGCCAAAGCTATAAATGAAACCGCTCGGGAATACGCCTCACTGACGAGCAAAATGGTTGCTGGTTTAAACCGCTTCATGAACCAACCACTTATTCTAAAACCAACTGTACTCCAAATATAGTTAGCCGACCTGAGGCTTCCGACGTATGACAACGGAACGTACTGTTGGTAATACGCTGGCATCATATTCCACGAAGCACCACCTATTCCTTCACTCATGATTGAAGCTACACTTAGCATGCGCAAGTGGGCGTTCTTTTTGTAATACCTATAGACATCGCCAAGGTGACTCAGAATATTGCCAGACAACGCTGTGGTTCTTGGTGGTTCAATCAATGTAGTAGCAACCAGCATGGCAAGAACCTGTGGTACTACCGATATCCACAATACTAAGGAGTAGGAGATGGCAGCCAGGATCGACCCGATAATCGCAGAGATGGCGCCGGCGACCTCCATGGCAATATTAATCTTACTGTAATGATGATGGAATCCTTCTTTTTCTCCGGCATGTCGTGCTGAGTCATACATTAAGGCGTCGTTGTTGCCGCTGAACAAGGCAAGGTTAAGTCCTTGCAGTGCTGCGCCCACCAACAGAAGCACATAACTTGGCGACAGAGCGTAGATTAGTAATGCAGCCAGGTTGGCCAACGTCCCGATCTGTAAACTAACAACTCTACCAAAGCGATCGGACACAACACCGGTGGGAATCTCCAAGGCTGCTTGGGCGATCTGAACGAATGCCCAAACGCTAGTACCAAGCGTGTATGAATGGAGTATATGTGCGAAGTACAGTATCAGTACCCCATAGTAGGGCTGGAAACTGAACAAGAAGCTAAAGCGGAACAAAGCCCGCATGTTATGTTTTAGCAAATTCATAGCTGTAATTCCTTGGTTGGTTTTAGTTTCTGGGCAAAGTACTTGTCGTGCGACGCAAACAGAACTGCGCCACGGTACTGTAGTAGAGCAGATTCAATCTGCTCTCTGGTTGGAATGTCCAGATGATTGGTTGGCTCATCCAGGATCAGCAGATGGTGTGACCCAAGCAGCAACTTGGCAAAGCCAAGCTTGGCCTGCTGACCACGCGACAACTCACTCACTGGTTTCTTTAGGTCAGTGTCAGTTAGCTCTAGACTGCGAGCTTCGCGGAAGATATCGGTCATCTGAGCTTCGGTTGCAACAAGGTTATTTAGCCCGGTTGTATGATGGTCTAGGCCGTCTACATTCTGTGAGAAATAGCCGACGCTGATTCTTGTGCCGTAACTGACTTCCCCGCTATCTGGGTTAGACTGTCTAGCAGCAATGGTAAGCAGTGTAGTTTTACCGCTGCCATTTTTGCCTTGCACATGAACTCGTTCTCCGCCGCGGATTTCTAGATCCACACTGTCAAGCACTGGTTCTGGAAATCCTTTGCAGATTTCGTTCAAGCTAAGCACCAATTTGCCACTATCTACTTCACCACCCAAAACAATGCGGTAATCTTTGGCGAATTCCGGTCGTTCGACTTCTTCTAACTGGTCGAGTCGCTTTTCCAGCATACGAGCTTGCTTGCCATACTTAACAGTCACCCTGTTCTTAAAGTAGTGGTTCTGCATCTTATCGTTATCGGATGACTTAAAGTGTTCGTGAGCATGCTTACTGTTTTCTCTTTGAGCCGTAATAGCTTTAGTGAGGTGGCTACGCTCTTCGATATTCTGTTGGTAACGCATCCGTGCTGCGGCCTCCTCAAGTCCTTTCTGCTCTCGGTAAAAATCGTAATCTCCACCGTATTGAGTCAGCTTTCCGTTGTGTAACTCAGCAATTTTGGTTGCCGTGTTGTTAATGAACTCACGGTCGTGACTAACGAGCAACACAGCTCCGTCGAAGCTGCGAACAAAATCCGCCAGCCAAACCAGGCCGTTTGCATCCAGGTTGTTAGTCGGCTCATCCAGTAGTAATAGGGACGGTTCTGGATCTTGCGCCAGAACTCCTGCGAAGGCTAGCCGAGTCTTCTGGCCGCCGCTTAACACGCTAATCGGTGTGCTTAGATTTTTGTCACCTAAGCCTGTTCGCCCCAGGGCGTAATTAATCTGCCAGGACTGCGTCGTAGCCGAAAAACTTTGTCGAATTGTTTTCCCGAGTACTGCTTCCTGTGGAACATACCCAACGACACCAGAAACTTGAACGCTTCCAGCATCGGGCTTGAGCTTTCCTCTGAGAATCTCCAACAGAGTTGTTTTACCAGCTCCGTTTTCACCAATTAGAGCGACTACTTCGCCACGGTTAATGGCCAGGTCGACGTCCTCAAGAACAGTCTTATTCGGGAATGATTTGTATATATGACGTAAAAAAGCCATTACTTTATCCTCTATTTCTTTCCAAAAGAAAAACCGAGCAGGCAGACAAATGTCACGCACGCTCGGTTTTCAGAATTTTAGTAATGAAATCAAATCAATAGCAAAGTTTGCGCCTGTTAGCGTGACATCTTAGCTGTTGATTAGATCTATCATTGGATACGTTCTTCCTTTACGTTTAAACTATATTAGCATAACCATTGACCCATGTCAATAATCAGACGATTCGAAATCCGTCGCTGTGTCCACCCAATAAAAATAACAGAGGCTATTCACCTCTGTTATTTTGGTTCGATACTTGGCTCGGGAGGCCGGACTCGAACCGGCAACCTCGAAGTTAACAGCTTCTTGCTCCACCATTGAGCTACTCCCGAATAACAATGAGAAGCTTGAATACTCAAGTTCTCATCGCCTGTAAAATAAAGGTACATGCTACGCAAAGTAGCGACCGACAAATTATACCTAACAGAGGCGGTTCATGCAATGCTTAGATGAAGGATTGCTATCTATCTGCAGGGGTCACTAACCACCTCAACTAATCAAACCAAAGTGTCTTAGCCACGTTTCGGTGTTCGGCAAATACTTATCCGGTTGTTCTTTAAGTTCTTTCAGTAGGTCCGGGATACTAATCCAGGCTACGGCGTCTACTTCTGATTCCTGCAGGGTAAACTTTTTAATCGGCCAATCACAGACACCTCGGTAGCAAACACAGTAGCGCTTGTCGGTAGGACTGCCGTCCCATTTAAGTTTCTTTACTTCCCGTAATGTAATACCGCTCAGTCCTACTTCTTCTTCAAGTTCCTTGTAAGCGTTCTGCTCGTATGACTCACCTGGCTCCACGGTGCCACTGGCAGAAGGCCCCCACAGGTTTGGTTGGTGTCGTTTGTGGTGACTGCGCTGGGCTATAAGGACTTCACCTTTTGAATTCTCAATGAATACCGCAGAAATGCGGACGCGGTCTGTTGGTATAACTTCAGGCCAGAATTTGTTGGCAATAACATTGTCATCGTCGTCAACGACAATGCCGTCGCCCGTAGCACTCATTAGGAACGCGCCCGCTGCTTAATGGCGGCTTTGGCTTCTCTGCCTTGGTCGCGAGCCTTTAAGGTCTGACGTTTGTCGTACTGCTTCTTACCTTTTCCGGCAGCAATACGGAGCTTTATGTACCTACCTTGGGTAAGAATCTCAAGTGGCACAATGGTTCTGCCCTGGTGTTTTACTTCAATAAGTTTGTCGACTTCTTTTCGTTTAGCCAGGAGTTTTCGGGTACGGGTTTGGGCAGTCTCTTCAATGGCTATTCCGGGCATGGCTGAGATAGTAGCGTTAATGAGCCACAGCTCATTATCCTTAATGGTTACGTAGGCTCCCCGGAGCTGTCCGTGGCCATGGCGGAGGGCCTTTGTCTCGGCACCAGTCAGAACAATGCCCACGAGCAAGCTATCGTCGAGGGCATAGTCGTGACGGGCTCGGCGATTACTAATGGTCTTTGGTTGATTGGGCTTCTTCTTGGCCATCCTTTCATTGTAACGGATAACAGTGAATAGACAAAGCTAATGCTATAGGCAATTATATACTTGACGCTACCAAATTACAGGAGATTGTTATGGTTCTGTGTCAGTCTTGGCTTGTGTTTCTTTGTTTCTTAGTCCACTGTACGAGGTTTTTGTTAGTAATAGGTGGAGCCTTTGCCATCTTTTCAATAGCGCTGTCAACGCTCTCTTCAATCCTTACACGTCGTTCATTCTCACGTACCGGTCTATCTTGGTCACTCTTAATTTGTGCTTCTAGTGCTTTAATTTGCTCACTGCTAGGTTTCTTATCTGTCATAGTACCTGAATTATACTCTACGAGGAATCGTATGATTGGCTAAGGAAACAAACTATACCTCACGTTTACGAAGTGTATAGCTAATGGTAGCTAACCCAACGAGACTGGCCAGAGCGTTCAGTGTATTGGAAACTGAGCCTATTCCGGTGTTAGGAGCACCAGCATTCGTGCCATTGTTGGTTGTAGAAGTGCCGCACACAGCACCTTCGAATTGGAAGGCACCAACAGATACACAACTGCTAGGACGGGCGATACCACGAGCATCGGTAGTCACACCGAGGACCGCACCACCAGCGGAGATGGCTGGAGAGCCGTCAAGCAAGGCGATAGTTTCTACCGGGCCACCGTTATCTTGTAATGGACCAAGCGTCGAGAGGATATTTGACACTACGGTGTATCCGGTACAGTTCGGATCATCGGTGATGTTGTTGCCAAGACTGGTGGGTGTTAGATCCATCATGCCGGAGAGTCCAAGCGCCGACTTATCGCCCTGTATACAACTTCCTACATCACCGTTTCGCGAATTCCCAGCCACCAAGCTATTTTGTGCGCTTGCAGCGTTGTTTATATCTGGAGCGTTAGGATCGGTTGTGTGTACAAAGAAGGCGGCGTTAACTCCACTGGCTAGAAAGTCCTGGAAGAACGCTCCAAGCTGTGACTGCGTAACCTCATTACCGACTATAGTGGCATTTGTAAAAGTTAAACCTGCACTATCAGGAGATAGGCTCCCAATGAACCCGGCAACGGTCAATTGGTTATCCATATCATTGATAATGGTATTGTATGCCGATGTCACATTAGTAAGGTTCCGAGTGTCTTCAAGTGTACCGTTAAAGATAAATCCCGAAACATATGGTTTGCTTTGGAAGGGGTCTACGAGCGGGTCGGCATCCTGAACCTCCACCGAGTTACCCGAGATAGTAACAGCGTCAAGTGTTAGGTCAACCCCAACAACAGATGTTGTTCCGCCCTCTTCGAACAGAATAGCACCAGCCCACTTTTCAGCAATATTGTCAGATATTGTGGTGTTGTCCATATGAAAACTCAGACTGTCAACATTGCCGGACTGTGTATTTGCAAAGAAATGTACTGAAAGTCCTGCGGACTCAGACTGGTTGCCACTAATTACGCTGCCTGTAATATCTACAGACGGGATGTCGCTTGAGGACGCACCCTGGGGGACTATGCCTAGCCCGGCAAGAGAACTCCCAAAGGTACCTTCGATCCAGTTGTCGTTAACACTCGAATTAGTATTATTGATGATATTGGAGTTTGTCACTATCGTATGAATGGCACGGATAAATACCCCCATTGTTGAGTCGGTAACCACCATGTTCTCGAGCGTGAATGTATCTGCGTCCAGCGCGATAATACCCGCCGTAGCTGCGCCCGTTATAGTAAAGTCTCTGAGTACGTGACTATAGACACCTGACGGCCCAGGATATGCATCAATATAGAACCCAGCGTAGCCATCAGCATCAATTGTGGTTGTATTTTTGCCAGCTCCAATAACACTAACCGCCTTGTCTTCAATGTGCGGAAGATCCGCAGAAAGCGTAATAGTCCCCGCTGGCAATGTAATAGTGTCATTAGTTCCATAGACACCAGAAGTATTTGAACCACAGCCTACTTGTACTGATCCTGCATTGACTGAGTTAATGGCAATAGGGAGCGTGCAGCCACCGCCAACCGTAAGACTTGCTGCATGGGCCCTTCCACCTCCAAACGCTAACACCGCCAGGAAGGCGAAGGTGGCGAGTACGAGTTTGTTTGTTTTAGTAAGGTTATTGAGTGAGCTAAGGATGCTTTGCATGGAGAAATTTCCTGTTTTACTTTATACGCTTACGGTTATTGTAACACATAGCCCCTATTGTCAATCTGTTTAGTCACGTCACACAAATCACTGTAGTAGTATCGCCTAATCTTCGGTATCTTGTACTCGTATTAGCGACCTCTGCTCACCCATTCCGACGACATACCATATCTTCTCAATTGCTCTTGTTGCATGCTCGAGCTGTTGCCTGGTCGTGGTTGTAAACACCCACTCATCATCCCATTGTTCGTCGGAGATACGTTTCATTTGTCGGTTTAGCTTCTTCTGGGTTCGTTCATCTTTACAGATAGCTGAGATTGCTGGGTACGGTTCGTCTTCTTGCCAGTCACCACTATCCTTGAAGTTAGCGTAGTTTCTGGTTTTCCTGACACTTACAAAGAATGGTTTGGTGTCATCCCATACATCTAGAAAGTAGTGTTTGGTTGGTGTTTCACCTGTGCCATGTATCTCAAGATGTAGGTCGGGTGTCCAGCTTGGGTAATGGTCGCATTGCGCCATATAACTTTTAGGGAGTATGTGTAGTTTTTTGTTGTCACCGTATATTTCTCGGAGTCTTTGAGCCGTTTCAGTTACAGCGATACAGTGTTTGAGAAAGTCGTCTGAAACTGTTTTATTCTTATACAGGCTCTTAGTTGCCCAAGCATTAGTTGAATCAGGGTTGGCTTTTTCCAGTGCTCGAGCACCTTTTGGGGTAATGAAGTATTCAGCAGATCGTCCAGCTAACTTGTAGGACTTATCGTAGCGCTTGCTAATAAGTTCTTGGGCTTCCAGTATCTGCAGTTTGTTTTGGATGGCTTTGGGACTGGCTTTGTCAAAAGATCTAGCAAGTTGTTTGCTCGTACAAAAGCGGTACCAATACAGTAAATGTAGAGTTCTAATCTGCTGTTTATTCAATGGTCTTCGATACTTAACTTCACCCATATCATCACTTACCGGTACTCACTAATTCACCAAAACTACACTCAACACTACAGACCATACAACTCACAAAACTTACACCTAACATCTACTCATAACCCTACATCACTCAATTAATCTGTTCTCTTCTATATTTATATAGAAAGAGAGGGAGAAAAGAAAGGAGGAATATGTAGGGGCATTTCAAGAAAGATACGTTGGGTATCAGTAGGTAAGTTTAGTTCTTTTTAGCAACGAGGCTGCTGTAGGTTAGTCGCTTGCCGTTTAGGTGATTAAACCAGTCCTCAAACCGTTCACCGTCAGTTAGCTCACGGGTATTCCAACGGTAGCTGTATTCATCGCAATAACGTTGCAGATGTTTGGTGCTGACGTGGTGGTAAATACCATTAATGCCTCGTTTTAAATGTGACCAAAACGACTCGGTCGTGTTAGTACTGGCCATGCCGTTTACAAATTCTTTAACGCCGTGATTAACGCTTTCGTGCTTAAAGCCGATCTTAGGCAGTGTTCGATAGGGCATATGTTCGTCTGTGTAGATCGTGGCGTTAATGTCTATATGTATGCGGGCTAAGGTCATGAGTGTTTTGCTGCCAGTATCTTTTGTAGCGATAGCGTGCAACTGGCCACCACGTTCGACCATGCCAACAACTGGAGCTTTACTGTTCTTGCTACCAAAACCTTGTGCACCTTTGCCAGTGACAGCCTTTAGTTTCTTGTGCGCGTGTTTGTTGCTGTCTTTGCCCCCGATGTAGGCCTCATCCATTTCAACTTCACCGTTCAGTAGCTCAAAGCTGTCGTTTTCAAAGACGTAGCGGATACGTTGAAGCATGAACCAAGCAGTCTTCTGCGTGACGCCAATATACTTACTGAGCTGAATTGAGGAGATGCCTTTTTTGTAGCTGCCACACAAGTAGATTGCTAGGAACCACTTCTGGAGTGGTACTGGGCTGTCTTCAATGACACTGCGAGTACGAACGGTAAAAGTATTACGGCAACTGGCACACTTTATACGACCGCTAGCTAGTTTATAGGTCTTAACATTAATCTCACCGCACTTCGGACAGGTTACACCATCCACCCAGCGAGCCTTATACAAGAAGTTCTGGCATTGTTTTTCAGTACCGAACTTCTGATAGAACTGGATGAGATTGAATGACTCCATATATCCATTCTAACAGAGGTAAGTGGTAACGTCAAGTATATAATTGCCATGCTATATTATTTGGTAAGCTTTTTTACGGTATTCCATATTTCAGGGTTTGCCTGTTGCTTGAGCCAATACCACCACTCTAACCCCCACAGGTCTATGGGGTGCAGCTTAGTACTCTTCGCGGCCGCTACGTTGGCTTGCAGAAGGTCGGGGCTCATGGACTTGGCTTGTTCGGTCTTGCTCATCTCCCAAATGTTCTGTGGTCCCCACGGCTCGGCTTGGAGTTCATGAATAAAGCTTGGCCGTCGCCAGATAATCCGGATAAGTAAGGCCCGGAGCCTGAAGATCCACGGTTGGTAGATCGACTTACGATAATTACCTTTGTCGTAGGTGACTCGGTAGTAGGAGAACCCCACAATATCTGGTGTGGGTCTTCCGAGGGGTATTCCCCAGCTGGTGCTGGTTGTCATAATAACGGGTCGGGTTGGGTCAATGTGTTTTACTAACCTAAATTCATGACGAAGTCGCTTGCGGTCAAAGTCACCGTTCTCGCCAAAGTTTTTGAGGAGTGCTTCATTTTCAAGCTGCCAACTTACAACCGTCTTGTTGTCTTTGTAGCGCTGTACCACGGCTGTGATAAAGGCATAGAGCGCTTGGTTGCGTTCCTCTTTACTCAGGCTCTTAGTCCAGTCGGGCCAGTGACTCTCTGGCCAGCGAGGCTGGCGTGCCCCGAGACATAGCGAAACGTAACCCTGGTGCTTCGAGACGGTTTTAATTTGCTTATCCAATAAGGCAAAGTCGTATGTTCCTTGTTGCTGCTCAATCTCATCCCAGTAGCTCATCAGGCGGAAGTGCTTGATTCCTAGATCAGTGATGGCACTCTTGAGCACCTTTTGGTCGTCCAGGCCAAAGTTGCGACACTGCTTAATAGAAAGACTGGCACCGATTTGCATAGCATCAGTATACCGGGTTTGTCTTAGTCTCGTGGTAAGTAGCATTGGTAGCACTGCTGGTCGTGGATGGCGGCTTTGCCGGCTTCCCAGAGGCTTGGGTCGTTCATCTTGGTCTTGCGCCAGTACCAGCTCTCGACGCCCCACAGGTCTATCTCGCGCATACCGGTAGCTTTACCGTAGGCGATACGGTCGGTTAGCCGCTCGGCATTAAGTGATTCGTTTTGTTCTTCAATGGTCATCTCTTTAATGCCCTTATCGGGTCCCCAGGATTCGGTTTGGAGTTCATGGACAATGAGGTCGCGGCCGGTGAATAGTTTGGTCCCACCCGCTAGGAACGCATAGAACCAGGCTGGGAAGGGGTATTCAAAGTAGCGCTTGGTAATGGTTTTATCCCACACTCGTTTGTAAATAGAAACGCCGGAGATATCCGGTTTCGGTTCATTAACCGGCCAGCCCCATGCGTTGTTGCTGCGGGTCACGATAATCTTATGATTCGGATCGAGTTGCTTAACGTAGTCAAACTCGTCTACTAATCGATCCCTGTTAAAGTCGGTGCAGATACCAAAAACACTTAAGAAGAATTCGTTTTCTAACTGGTAGGTATCTAATGCCGGGCTGTCTTTGTAGCGGTTCACTACCTCGCCTATGAATGTCTTGAGCTCACCGTACCATTGTTGTTTGGGTTGGTTAGTCGCCCACTCAGGCATATGGCACTCTGGCCAGCGTGGTTGGCGTAGCCCGAGTGCTAATGACACGGTGCCACCGGCAGCTTCGACCTTCTTAAACTGCCAATCTAGTTCACTAAAGTCATATGTCCCGGGTGTTTTCTCGATTTCATCCCAGTAACTTACGAGCCGGAAATGGCGTAGGTTTAGGTCGTCGATCATGGCCTGCATGGTTTCCTGGGGCTCAAGGTCAAAGTAACGGGCATAGCTTGGAATAAAAGTGGCGCCGAACTTAAACTCTTTGTGAGCTTGGGTGGCGATATACCACCGGGCAATACCATAGGCTGATCCTACTAGTAGGAATACTACTATAGAGATTGCGATACCGATCTTCTGCCAGATCTTGCGTTCTTTCCACCAGAAACGTGGCTTTTCAATACGTAGGTGGTTCAGGATGCGCTTGTAGCGGCGCTCTTCTTTGTCACCGTAGTGCTGATTTAGCAATTTGCGTTCAGCTCGTAATTCCTTGGTACTGGTCTGTTTGACTCTGGTTTTTTGTTTCATTTGGTACTATTTATATGATGCCCACTAAGAAAGCGTTAACATTATCACTTATTATACCAGTTTATAACGAAGCAGACGTACTCGACGCGACGCTGCAGGCTATTGCTACCCAAACAGAAGCACCAGACGAAGTAATAGTCGTGGATAACAATTCAACAGATAACAGCGCGGAGATCGCCAAGAAGTACTCTTTCGTACGAGTTGTAACAGAGAAAAAACAAGGCCAAGCAGCAGCCCGGAATAAAGGGTTTAACACCGCCAAGTCAGATATTTTAGGCAGAATTAATGCCGACGTTATTCTAGATCCGGACTGGGTAGAGCGGGCTAAGCAGAACTTTCTAGACTCCCCTATTGCAGGATTGGCTGGTTCCGGGCATTCGGCACTGCTGCCCCGTCTGCAAAAGCCACAAACAACTATTTGGGTTAGTTTGTATTATTTCTGGATGCTCGGTATCTTCCGTACGCCTATGCTGTGGGGTGCCAACTTGGCTATCCGCCGCGAAGCGTGGTTACACGTTAAGGACGACGTCATTAACGACGACCAACTAGTACACGAAGACCAGGACCTAACACTATGTATCCTGGAATCTGGCGGTAGTCTTGGTCGCGACGACCGTCTGCTCATGACAACCAGCGAGCAGACCTACCACTACTTTCCTAAGCTTCTGCACTACACTAAGCGAACCTACCAGACAAAACGGCAGCATGCAGATCGTCCTGCCTTTAAGGCACTGAAGCGTTCCCCTCCCCTCTGGATATTGGCGTTCCTGTGGGTCATGCCGGGCATGATTCTACTGCCCATATTCTTCACGGTGAGTTTTGTCTTTTGGCCTATAGACTACGTCATGAAGTGGGTCTTCCATGACAAGAATTGGTTGAGTTAGTCTGGACTATGTAATCACTTAGTTAGTGTGAACTTGCCCGTTATCTTCATTTACGATGCTGCAATTACCCCACAGTCCGAGCTTTGCACCCTCGGCCTGCTTTTGGTAATCTTTAAATTCCTCTAGTTTAGTGAATGGGAAGTAGGTATAGGCGAAGCCATAGCCTTGCTTAATAATCTCGGCGTTCACTAACGTACCGTCTGGCAGATATACGTATCGTAGTAGTCGGTCGTACCGGTCTCGGTTGGTGTTGGTGGGATCGGCTTCTAGCCGGACGTTGTTAGCGCCAATAAGGTTTTTAGTAAACTGGGCGGCTGCTTCTCCGTAGCACTGTACTTCCTTGCGCGGGTCATGTGTTTCAGGAGTGTCGACACCGATAAGTCTGACCTTTTCGGTGACCCCGTTCATGTCTACGGCAATAGTGTCGCCGTCGGTGAAAGTCACGACGCGGTACAGGCCAGGCTGTGCTTTCTCGGCTTGTTTGGCAGCTGGTGTTAGCCAGCCTTGTTGCTGGGCAAATGCTAGTAGTAGCGTCAGGAGGCCAATAATGAGTGTCTTCTTGGCTTTACGACGACTCACTATGGTTACAGCCCTAGTTTTTCAGCAATATATTCTTTACCAATCTGGGTGCCGTCTAGTTCGACGAAATCTTCATCTTCGTGTGGTGGTTCCATGTTTCCTGAAATTCGCTCAAAAGCGTCTTCCGGCATATCTCCCAATACACGGGTTCCCTGCTGGCTTGCGTTCTGGGTGGCGCGCTCCTTAGCGGTTTCTTTTGGAGTTCGCACCCAGATAAGTACTACTTCTGCATTGGTCTGCTCGGCGATTTCTCGCATTCTCTGACGGTCTCTAAAGAAGTTAAAGTTGGTGTCATATATAACACTCTGCCCATCTTCCAGAAGGGCTTGGGCTTTGTGGTTCAGGGCATCGTAGAGTTTCAGATTTTCTTCGTGGCTGTGGGTAGGTTTGTCAAAACGAATACGGCGTTCTTGATCTGCCCACATGTGTTGGGCGCCAGTGAGTTCATGGATAAGCTTACTGGCGGTAGTTTTGCCGGATCCAGGATAGCCTAGCATTAGGTAGAGTGTGGGCATGTATTTAGAGTAGCTTTTTGTAGGAAAAATGTACAACGATGGATTGCTGTGCTTGCAAATATTCTTAAAAAGTTATACAGTATTAGGCTGAATTAACGAGATTCGTACTATGGCTTTAGATATAAAAGACTTGCACGCAAACCACCCCTTTATTGTAGAGGTCACTGGTTCACAAATATCTCAAGACTTAGGTGTTGGCAATTCGGAAGGCCGTAGCATTATGATGGGCGTTCTTGGGGCGGCACAGGAAGAGCCTTTTGACGGCCTGACTTTCGATCAAGCCCAAGAAGCGTACAGGAAGCTGATTCCTGATGCTGCACGATTTCTCCGCCCAGCGTACATTCGG
>ERZ650304.234-NODE-234-length-34784-cov-12.227159_pt1 | contig 34784 bp, 55 predicted proteins | sample MGYA00376240_ERZ650304 | MGnify/ENA primary metagenome ERZ650304 (study PRJEB26733, sample SAMN07839271) | wastewater metagenome | biome: small river; feature: stream; material: water | place: USA: North Carolina | collected 2016-03-01 ... | reverse complement strand
CGGTTCCGGTTCCGGTTCCGGTTCCGGTTCCGGTTCCGGTTCCGGTTCCGGTTCCGGTTCCGGTGACGGTTAATTTATGACTCCCCAAGAATTAGTGAATGCATTCGAATCATGGTGCCGAGAATCTCAGATAGAGAATACGTTCTGCACCCAGGCTAAGAATAAGTTAGCTGAGATGATAGAGCGAGAGATGCTTCTAACAAAGGTGAAGCTGCCTGATAAAAAAGATGTTGAAGAACGGTTTGGTAAAGATCCTTACATTGAAGGAAAGCATGACAGGTTTGGAACGCCTGACGGTAGAATTAGAGAAGGTGTTTATGATTGCTATGAGTGGATGCTCGACGCCATCGAGAAAGCATTTGAAAAGTGGATGGCCACAGAAGGCACTAAGGCCTGCGAGAAAATATGCCAAGCCGCTGTAGCCGACACAGAAAAGCGTCTCTTGCTAAGCCGAGTGGAACTACCAACCATAGACAAAATACATACAGCATCTTGTCGATACAATTATCATTCCGATGATAAAGCTTTTGCTAAACATTTCGCCTTTAAAGAAGGTGCCGAATGGTACCGCGACAACTTAAATCTAGTGCCGATTAATCTCGATGAAATTATGCCAAGCCAAGAAGAGTTTTACGCACAAAGCTGTGCCATAGGTGATTCGTGCCTTCTGTACGAATGGCTCCGCCAACACATACAGGCAGCTATAGGGGGGAAGTAGGATGAGATTTTGGTATCAAGATTTAAATAAAGATGAGAAACGCAAACGACTTTTTTACTTCCGAGGAAGTGTCGGATCTAACAAGCGAGATTGGTTTAGGTACGAATTTGCATCAGGCCCATCATGCAAACTTAGAATCTCAGACGACGATGGGGCACTGGCTTTTTCTTTTGGTCTTATATTTTTCACCCTGTATCTAACGCTTTTTCAGCTGGGCACTCCGAAATTTATGTTAGGTAGAGGCACTGGTTTTTATTGGTACGAATGGGAATTGTGGTGGGAATGTAATCAGCTCAAATGGGAAAGTAGTTCCTCAGATCCGTGGTGGCGAAAAGGAGCAATTCACTTCGATGAAATATTCTTAGGAAAAGCAGAATTGATTCGAGACCGTTGGACAAGTTCTGAAAACATAGAATTTGAACTTGGCGGAAAGAAATTTGTAATGGACTCAATCAAATGGGAGAAATGGCGGCGCTTTCGCAGACACATTCCATACATTCTCTACCATAGAGATTCTTTTCACGTTGATATGGAAATCAAGAATCCACCTTTGTATTCAGGTAAGGGGGAAAATTCTTGGGATTGTGGAGACGTCGGCACCTATGGACTTTCAATGGTGTGGAAACACCTACCCCCAAGTTGGAATAATAGAATCGAATGTTCAAAGCTAGCTGTGGATGAATATGTGAAAAATGTTTTGAACTACGCAAAACGCTATGGAGGGTCTACTTCCGAGCGTGGAGTCAATAAAGAAAGCGAGTACAAATACATTGGGATTATTCCACATAAACAAGATTCAGAAAAAGGAGCCGTGAGCGATGACAACGGAAAATGATGAGCGTTCAAAAAGAATAGAAGAAATAAAATATCAATTAGCTTGGTTAAAAAGAAACCCTGATAGCTTACCTGAAAAAGAAAAAATACTTCTTTTAAATGAAGCAAAAAAGTATGGAATAAAACATGACAACTGTTAATCCGAGAAATATTTATAATTTGAAACCAAACGAGACAAAAGAAATTTGTAAAGGGCCGGAAGTTATTTACATAGTTTTACGAGTGCCCAATGGATGGGTTTACACTCACAGACAATCCGGTCATTCAGTATTTGTACCCTTTTCTGTAGATGACATTAATTATTTTGAAAAGAGTTCTATATGAAAACGGAAATTGATGAGCGGTTTGAGGATTGGTTCCAGAAAAAATACGCGCCACACGCAGAAAACTTTGCGGGCAAATGGCATGTAAAAGAAGCGTGGCAAGCGTCTCAGCAAGCGTTGCTGGAAAAAATGCCGAATGATGACATGATAAAGGAAAAAGCTTCTTGGTGTGTGGATAAAGAAACTCAACGTGGATTTGAAAATGGAGCAAGGTGGTTCCGCTACTGCATCACTCGCGCTTTGGAAGGATGAATGAAAACGGAAATTGATGAGAAGTTTGAGGCTTACTATCTCGAAAACTACCACGTAGATTTAAAGCGTGGCGGTCCTGAAATGAGGGAGTTTAATTACATGGATTCTCTCGTAGTTGATAGATACAAAGTTTGGCAAGCTTCGGCCAAGGCCGAAAGGGATCGCATTTTGGCGGCGTTGCTAGATGAACATGAGATGCGAACATTGGCCGGGCTAATTCAAGACATTTTCAATCGTAAAATATCCAATACATGGGACGAGTTCCTTGTTATTCAAGCGGTTTTAAATCCGTGGCTTCGCGACCGATTCACTCGCGCTTTGGGTGAGGGAGAGAAGAAATGAGAAACAAAATCAAAGTAATTCAAGAACAAGATAAAGAAGTGCCCGCAGAGGTTTTGGCCGAAGCAATTCTAACAATGTCAAAGGGGGTAAAGGCGATGAACGCTTCGAGATTATCTCGCGCTGCGATTGTTGCGCTTATCAAAGACAAATCCGGCTTAAACAAAAGCATAATCGAAACTGTTTTGAATAATCTCGATCAACTTGAGCTTAACTGGCTAAAGAAAAAGCCTGCAAAATGAACCACGCGAGAGAAAGATTGGCGGGAATGTAATGTTTAATGCTGAGGATAAAAAACAAATAAAGCATGTATTGAAAAAAATAGAAGACGCTATACAAGAGTTTCCTGAGGATTGTGGGGACTTCATAGAGGATCAAATCGATAACATTGACTTTGCTATTACAAGCATTGAGTCTTTTATAAACAAGCCCGCCCCAGGCGGAAAGGACGGAGAGGGATGAAGTTTATAAAACAATTACTATGCTTTCATACGTCTTGGGCAAGGGCAGGGTGGATAATTCAAAGTGCTTGGCTAAATAAGAATTATTACGTTTGCAAGGACTGTGGAAAGTTAAAGAATTTTGGATACAGAACCGTAGGACATTTAGTATTTCCTGAGCTGCCTATAAATTTTGATTGTACTTATGAAACTTATCCTTGGCCAAGCGGAAAGGACGGAGAGTGATGAGTGAGAAGTTAGTAATAAAACACGCGGCTGTTAGAGCAAAAAACGGATGGGTTGTTTTTGGAAAATGCCACGCAGATTGCTTTGAGAAAGCTAGAAACATAAATCTTGAGCTGTCTTTTTCTCGTGATGACCAAGGATTTATTACAAGCAATGGCGAATATGTAGATCGAGTTATAGGAGCTTTGATTGCCAGACAAGCGGAACAAACGCCTGATAAAGTAGAAATACTATTTTCAGAAGACTTATGGTGCGAACGTTATGGTGGCAAATATACTTATGACGAAATTAAAGGATACGTATTAAAGCCCGACGCCACGGAGAAGGGTGACGGGGTATGAATAAGAAACTAACGATTGAATTCTACTTTAACGATGATGAAGGTTGTTATAGGCATGACCCTATAGAAAAGTTGATTGATAAAATAAGATTACAATTAATTAAAGACGGAATGTTTATAGAGAAAAACCTATATGAAGTTTGTGAAGTTGAAACGCATATACCAGGAGAAGGGTGACGGGGTATGAGATATAGAAAATTTGATATAAAAGAACTTAAAGTGACTGGGGCACAAAAGGGATTCCGAAAGGTTATTAGCCGTTGTGGAACTGGCCGATCAAGTTATCTACACTTTGAATTTAAAGGTGACGGCTTGGGTTTTATTTCTGATGCACGAAAGATGAAATCACTGCGTAAAATGATAAACGAATGTTTAAAAGCTAGGAAGTTAAAATGAAAAGCGTTCGCTGCAAGGATGGCGGGGTATGAGTGAAGCTTGTAGAGAAATGACAAACATAGAGATAGCAAATAAAATTGCTAAAGAATTAATGGAAGCCGATGCACTTGGAATAGGCGCTTGGAAAGTTAAAATCATATCTGCGCTTAAAGATAAAGATATAAAAATATTTCATTTAGAAAATCTTTTAAGGCTTTCAGAAGATAGATGCCGAGAATACGAAAGAAAGTTAGGCCTATGAGCACAAAAGACGGATTAGATTTCGAGGCGATTGCTAGGGAGATAAGAAAAACATTTTGCAGTTATTCCCCAATAAAAGAAAAATTAGAGCATATTCAGGAATGGCCAACACTAGAGCTAGATAAGCTAATAACCCAAGCACTCAAAGAAGCATACAAAGCTGGCAAAAATTCAATAATGCAAATAGATGAAAATGGTAAATTGTCATACATCCCAACTAATGTTGTTTTGCCTGGTAGAGCTAATCAGTGTGCTCATGATGCTAGTCCTTCTGATTTTGATAAGGGCGAAGAGTTTGGGTGGAACGGATGTCTCGACGAAATACAAAAGCTCAATCCGCATTTGTTTGGGGAGGGGAAATGAACGAAGAAAAAATAACAGCGGGTGGGTTTTTTCATACCAATGAATTTAAGCTCCCTAAGCCCGTGTATTACGTGATGTTTAGCGGAACTAACACGACATTCTTTGCTGTAAACGAGCCTGCTAAATATCCTAACTTTTGGTATCGCTTTTGGATGAAAGTACTTCTTGGATGGGTTGTGAAAAAGGTATGATAGCTACACTCTTGTTACTGTTGATTCTACTACTTTTAATATGGTTCTCTCGTATACTGTCATCGTATATGGATGATGTAATTGCTTTAAACAGGGCAAGGCACGCTGAGAAGGTGGCCAAAGATTTAAAAAAATTCATGGATAAAGTGAGAGAAGAAAGAGATAAGAAATGATCTACTTAGTAGTTGTTCAGGGAATTATTATAATGTGTCTCCTATACAAGGTGCACAGAATAGAAATTTATATACAACATCAGATAAAATATAATATTGTAGTGAAAGATTTCTTGGGATCTCAAACTAACATTAACTCTTCAATTGCAGACTTCGTTAGTACAGTTACTAAAGTTACTCCCGAGGCTAAAGCTTAATAGGGTAGGGGCATATAGGGTAGGGGTATACCAATTCTTAAAGAGGGTGTAAAATTACGGGGCGGCTTTCTATGGCCGTTTCGATATTATCCATTATCTGAATCTCTCCCGAACCTACATCCAGATATCTGTGCCTTTTTATGTAGAGCTTTTTCTTTAATTGCACAACGAGGGCCGAAAGTAAAATACCCTTGAGAGTACTCAATAGGTACCTCTTCATCAGTGAAGGTGTGAGTTCTTGTATCAAGCTCTAGATGAATTTCTCTCCCGGGATGTAAAAATTCATTGCAGCGTTCGCATCGATTTCTTCGAGAACCGTACATAAGATTGTGGCTTTGATTTATTGCTTTCTTCATATTTTATTTTCAAAATATTTATTCAATTATTTATAATTATATCAAAGTTGCTAACAACTTAAAAGTTTAATTTCTTGGGCCCACCAAAATTTAATTTTCTAAAAATTTTTCTATAACTTATGTTTTAAAAAAGTGGGTGTGGCAACCATGTCTACCTTTTGTTCATTTTATTTGGCATGGAATTTTTTGCTGTAAAAGTTTAGACGCCTGCCGAACTTTTGAACACAACTAAAAAAGTTCGACAGGACATCTTTACAGAATCTTAACCTATTATAGTTGTTAATTCTATAATCCTTAACATTGTAAAGCATTGTATAACTTGTTAACAAGTGTAAAGTATTACGATCTATTATTAAGTTGTTAGCAACTAGTTGTTATTTTGTTGCAAGTTGTTAACAACTTCTGTATAATGTAATACATGAACACAACAAACATAAAATCAATGCTCTTAACTTTAACCGTAACAATTTGTTTTTATTCAGTTTGCCCGGCTTTAATGAGTATGCAGTCAAGCGCCTTTGAAAAACGAGTAGCTGAATTAACTAAAACGCAAGTTATTAGAACACTTGCAGTTATCGGAGTTAAATAATGAAACTTTTAATAACTAAAAATACGTATGCAGAGGCAAAAAACAGTCTTGAAGTATCTAAGGATCTAAAAACAGTCAATGCGTGGAGTTATGAGTGGTGGCAATACGTCAAGACCGACGATGCGGGCAACGTAATCTTTAATGATTCCACGTATTCAGTAACAACTAGCGGGCATCAATCCTCTGCAAGGCGCAAACTTCAAGAGCTAGGAATAACAGTTAACCTTTGGCTGCATAATACAAAAAGAGGGCTGCAACATGGTACGGGACCTCTTGAGGCTATTAACAGCGAAATTAAAGCAGTCGAAGATAAAATTGAAGAACTTAAAGAACTTATAGCTAAAAAAGGAACTAGAAAAACTAAAAATGAAGAGCGAAAAATTGAGATAAAAGAATCTGAATACCGAATAAAGGATCTAATTAATTTTAGAGATAACTATCTAGATAAAAAAATCTATCCTGTATCTAATAAGAAAAACTTAGAGCAAGAGTTAATTAAGAAAAAAGAAGAAGAGTTAACATTCTATAAAAATCAGGATTACGATATTTTATTGATAAAACGCGAAGAGCGCGAACACTATAAAAACATGTTAACTCTTAATAAATATAAAAATTACTTCTTAAAAGATAACAAGGTACTTGATGTTAACTCATGGAATCTATTTTTAAGTGTATCGGGCTTGAATGAATACAGCTTAAAAGCCCCGCCTAAAAATCTAGATGCTTTAAAAGAACTATTTAAAATCAATTTAAAGCCCTTTCATGTTGAGATTTTATCCTATGTACACCTGGATGATACCTTAAAAATGATTCAAGTTGAGCTAGATCATGATAACAAGGCCTTTATTAACAAGGCAAAAAGGATATTAGAGGATCATTCGGGAATAATTAACCGTCTAGTTGTGGATAAACTGCACCAAATTCTAGTTAATAAAATGAATAAGAAGACGTATACATCAAGGCCACGCATTGTCACGCCTCTTGCAATACCCTCTAAACTTTTAACTATTCAGCATGAAAAATTAAAACTTATAAAGACCGATATTGAGTTAAAGCAAGAGGGCAAAAAACAATCTCATTGCATTGGATCTAAACACTATATTGAGGATTGTATTACAGGCCGAAATTGCGCTGTTAACTTCAAAGGCTATACATTCTTATTACATGCATCTAGCCTGCAAGTTGTCCAAACATCGGGGCGCTTTAATTCTCAAACTCCAATTGAAGTTAAAAACGAATTAGAAAATCTATTAGAAAGGGCAAGTTAAAATGAAAAATTTAAAAGGTATTATAGAGCAGCATGGAGAGATGTATAAAATAAAATTAAACATTGGATCTACTATAAAATATAAAATAGGCAATGTTGAGAATACGGGCATAATAGATCACTTCACGTATACAGTACCTCACGGTACTAATAACCTAGATTATGATTTTTATATTGTTGTGAGGCCTCTTAACAAATTCGATCCTGAAAGTGTTGCCCTTGAAGAAGTTATTGAGGTGATATCATGAGGCCTATCGAAACTCATGATCTCGGTGATTTATACTCACGCGAAATTAACAATATTGACGTAAAAATGAAAGTAACTGCAAAGGTCTATATTGACGATACCTTTGATATTGAAGACGTTGAGGATGCAGAAGACAAAAAAAGATTCGGGCGCGGTGATTTATGTTCGTATCTAGTAGTTATTGAGGCAACAGCAGAGGGCTTAAAAGGATCGGATGTTCTCGGCGGAATTTGGGCATCCAATAATGAAGATATCTTTAACTCGGTTGAAGATAACGAAATGGTTGAAGTGGCGCTAGACGATCTAGCAAACAACATAAAGTCAACAGCAGAGCGCCTCAAACGCTTTATAGTTAAAGAGGATAAAGAAAATGAATAATTACAACGGCCTAAAAAATAGACAAACGTGGAGTGTTGCTGTATCTATCTGCCACGATAAAGCCCTTTATGATCTAGCTATAACTTGCTCGAATGTATTCCCTGAATCACCCTATAAAAGCTTTATCAATGCCCTAAAAACGTATCCAATGGGAATGAGAACTAGGAATCTAGACGGTACTCTATGGAATGATCCTGAACTTGATATTGAGGCGCTAGACGAAATTATAAGAGGTCTAAAATGATTTTATGGACATTAAATTAAAAAGTTATCAAAAAACAAGCATAGACAAACTCGATTCAGTCGGCGCGGGTGTTAATATCGAAAGACATCATAAAGAGTTCCTAAAAAAGCATAGCATTAACCTATCCGCGCTAGTTCGAGATGTTCTAGATAAATTAATAAATGAAAGTAAAGAGGATAAAGAAAATGAAAAAGACAAAAAGTAAAGCTAGAAAAATATCAATTAAAGTCAATGAAGAAAATTACAAGAGGCGAATAATTAAAGATATCTTTAAGTTTTTCGATAGCATGCAGAATAAATATAAAGACGAAACGGGATACGTCGAGTATCTAGCTTTTAGTTGTGTTATCGGGTTTTTAATACAGGCCTTTGGCAAAAAAGACGTAAAGGCTATGTTTAAAGAGCGAATAGAGCTTTAATATTTATACTTGATTCCAGTTACTGCATGAGTCAATGCAATGTTGCTACTCATGTTTATAAAGGCATGGACGCCGCCACTTATTTTAAAGTCTTTTTCTAGCGATATCCACGGGGCAAAAATCACTTTATTCTTAAAGCCCTCAAGTCTTTTAAAATCATTCATGAATATTGGATCTTTAACAAAATACGCACCCGCTAGAACACTTGCATAAAAACTATCTGTAATATTCCACCTTTTGCCTATGCCTAGATAGTAAGCATCTTTATTCATGCAATCGCTTACATAAGTAGCGTTAAATAACCAATTCCCTCTCTCATATGTAAAGTTTAACTCTGGGTTCCATACAGTCTGCATTATGCTTGATATCTTGCGTGGCATCCACCTATACGCGCCACTGCTAGCGCTGCTAGCCCCGTGAGAAGTAATTCCAATTAGGCCTAGACTCACGCTATCCGCATGAGTGGTACGCGCGCTAGCGCCTATAACTATCATTAATATTAAAGCTCTTATTCTATTTGTATTTGTTGTGCCCATACATACCATTGTACAACGTCAATGCCAGAAATAGGTTAATAAGTTGTTAACAACTAAAGAATTAACAATTTAATTTATTAATAATAACAATACCTTGCAACTTGAGTTATAGACAACTTGTATGCCCCTAAGAGTGTTGAACTTATGATCGCATGTCTAATAGTTCGTCACTGTACATTATGTAGCCGTCTAACTTATAGTCGAAATGAGCTAGGGTATTGATATTTGGTACGACCCAGGGGGCAGTCACGAACAATCAACTAGTTAGGTCCCGTTCGCGCCTGAGTCAAGCTCTCATAAGGCATTATAATCGATTCTAGGACACCCCTATAATGGCATCCTATATTGGGTTTAAATGGCATCTGACAAATTAAAATGGTATCTGGCGAGAAAGTTAAGTAATTTAGAAAAAGTTCACTATTTTAGAAAAAGTAGAATTTTTGGCTCAAAAACACCTTGTAAAAGTTTCTGCAAGTTCGCGCAACTTGGCTTAAGTTGCTATCAACTTATAAAATCTATGCTAAAAGTTTTATTCAAAATGAACTCTAAGCAGAGAGGTAAAATTTGGGAAATTAAAAGCTCAAGAGGAGCTGCAGGCACTAGACATTAAAGCCTCCTAATTTACACTAGAGATATGTTAAAAAATCTCAAAGTAAAATTCATACTTTGGCTGATGAAATCCAGAGCCTACAGATTTTTCTTAAAATATATAATTCCTAATCTGACCTTCTTTACGGCTACAGGCCCTAACTATTTTTTCAAAGAAAGAGTCAGAGGAAAAATGAAGCCAGGGGATGTACTCCTGTCAAAAAGCTCTGGCCATTTAACAAATGTTCTCATAGGCGGAACATACTCTCACGCAGCGCTTGTAGTGGCCCCGAATAGAATTGCTGAGATGACAGCTAACGGATTTGATATCGTGGACGTGGATAAATTCTGCAAGCAATCGACAAGAATTTGTCTTTTACGCCTGAAAGACGGGGACGAAGCATACGGAATCCTTATGTCCTATAAAGCGCTAGAGTTTGCGAATGCCGAGTATGATCTCGACTTTACTCTAGGTGTGGAAACTCTCTACTGCTCGGAGCTTTGCTACCAATCCGATTTTGAGAAAAGATTTCAGTGTGATCTCACAGACCTTGCTGGAATAGGTCGCCCATACATTTCTCCTGTAGGACTCTATCAGGCCAAAGGACTTGAAATAGTTCTAGAGTGGAAAGATAGATCTCTAGTCGATTAACGCACCTCGTTTAATTAAAGCTTTTACAAAAATCTGACATAAGGCTTAGCGCCGTTTTCTATACACTTTTCCTATATATCTTTTTTAAATCTCAGGGAGGGTGCCTTTTGTCTGATTTAACCAAGATTTTTTCTGAGGTAGAGGGAAGTACAGCATTCGCTGGCGAGCCCATAGAGCCCGTAACACAAGTGTGCTCAGCACTCCCGGTTATGGTCTTCTCAGATATTCATGCAAGACGGCACTCATCCGAATGGATCAATCAAGGTATGCGAGCGGCGGAGAAATTCAAATCACGAATTCTCGTTATCAACGGAGACTTCATCAACGCTGACTCTATTGGAAAATATGTAGGAGGGCATTACAGAAGACACGAAATACTAGAAGATGATTTTGCAGCAGGAGAGATTCTCCTAAAAATTTTTGCTAATTTCTTTCAAAGGGTAATCTTTCTATCTGGTAATCACGACACAGATAGAATGATGAAGTCGCTTCGGGGAGAGGTTAAAGCTCAGCGCTGGTGGAAAATGTTTGGCGAATACGACAATGTTACTATTACTGAGAGAAGCTGGATAAAAGTTAACGATGTAATAGTAGGGCATCCCCGAAGCTACTCCCGCATACGGGGGAACTTAGCTCAGAAGTATGCTCAAAAAGCTCAGGCCTCTGTGCTCATCGGGCACGAGCACCATTCAGCAATATCTGTTTCTCCTTGCGGGAAATTTCAAGCCGCAAGTGTAGGCTGCATGGCAGAACTTCACGATTTCGAATACACTAACTTTTCCCTAAATGATATGCCAGAGCCGATGAACGGCTTTGCCACAATCTTCTACGACCGAATAAGTATCTTTGACAAATTTACAAACTGGCCACTCTACGGCCTACCGGAAATGAAGAAGAAAAATGGAAATAAATAAACAGCTTCTTGGGAAACTCGTCGTTATAAAATTCCTAGATCACTCCGCCTGCTCTAAAGAACTCTGCATGTGCCGAGTAGTCGGCTGGGTAGCTGAAATAGGAGATAAGCATATCTCTGTTGCATGGTGGGACCTTCTTAATGAAGAAGACGAAGAGGTCCTAAAAAGTAATCGGGAGTACTGCTCAATTATAATCTCAGCAATTGAGGAGCTTCAAGTTATAGAATCTTCCACTTCTTGCCATCGAGTGCCAGATTAGTAATCGCTGTAGTGAAGCGGCTATCCTTAACCACATTCGTATATTCCAAATTAAAAATTTGAGCTTTTGGCTTATAGCGATTGAAAGAGTTCTGACTTTTAACCTGCTCGGCTAAATAACAATACGGGGTTGCCCCGCTTTGATAACTTCTAAGAGAAATAAGAAATCCTTGCGATTTTGCGAAAGATATTACATCTAATACAAAAGCCTTAAGTCCGGACTCTCTTTCGCATATCTCTACGTTGTCGAAATCAATCCCGTCCACAAGAGTAAACAGTTTAGATATTCTGGTCTTGTAAATACCCAATAGGCTTGAGTTTGGCTTTAGCCACTTCTCTCCAGCCCATCCCTCAACATTAGATCCTAAAGCTGCTGCCGGGAAACTTTTGGCGTCCTTGCGCCAATTCTCCCATGTTCCCACAGAGCAATAGGCGAATAGTTTAGTTTTAGATATTGACTTCTTTAGCCAAGCGGTGCCCACTTCATCAGCGTCCACAAATACATTTTCGTAGTTTAAGTTTTTAGGAGTTCCTTGATACTGAACATAAAATTTATCCATTATGTCCCCCTTAAAACTAGTCTATTCTATATCGTTTTTCGGGTCCATTTTTCTGTCTTCAAGATAAGCGCTCTTGATAATACAAGCGATAACAGCGGCCTCAGTTTCGCCCGTTTCTTGACACAGTTTTTCAATCCACAGGGCCTCTTCAAACGGCACAGAACTCTGGATTTTCTTATCTCTTTTTTCTAAAGAATAGGTCCTAATTTTATCCACTATTTTCACTTCTTGGAATAAACGATAATTGAGTAAAAAGTGCAAGAAAATACGCTTTTCAAAAACCCTAAAAAGGCTCCCGACCACTTAAAACGCACTATTAAATACCAATAAAATGCACGGAGAGGCCTTTTTTAGGGGTCAGTGATTTATTTTTATGTCGTTTTGAAAAAGGACATGGGGGTCTATGTCGATTTTTTGGACTTTCAAAAACCCACTTTTTTTTAAAACAAAAAGCTGGGATTGGCTTAAAAGGGTTTAAGAAGCCACTTCTGCAAAAAACCCCTACTGTATACATAATACATACATAATATATATATTATATTCTAACTTCTTGATTAAGGTATATTTCTATTTTCTCTATTCTATTAATAATTAATCTATTATTAGGGGAAATTTTTTTATTGAAATTTTTGGGATAAAAATTGGGGATAGTGGCCGTCTAGAATTTGGCAAGTCTTGACGGCCATCTAGCCTTGAGGGTACGTTACTTTTAATGGCAAGTCTGAACAAGCCCCTTGAGGTTGCAAACATAATTTTAAGAAAGTATGACCCAACAAAAGCAAGGCCTGTGCAGACAGGGGACCATACAACTTTAAGCATCGGTAAATTCACAACCCTTATGATCTCTGGGCTTCAGAAAAAATTGATGGGCTTTCCGGATATTGTGGAATGCATAAACAACCCAGAAAAAATGCAAGAGCTTCTGGAAGAGTGGGCGGAAGAAAATCAAACCGAATCCAATGGAGCGGTAATTAGGGCACCCTCCGAAGATTTAAAACATTTAACTTTAAACATAGATACTAGTTGTGCAAAAAGAGGCGAGGAGAGATTTTTCTGTACAACGGAAGATGAGCTTAGGTCCGATAAAGTTTCTGGGGCCTACTACATCGACAAGAGCGGCTTTAGTCCTCAAGAGGCTGTACTTTCGGCAAGGGCTGTTGTTCCTAGATACCTTCCCCGGCACAAGCTTGGCATTCATAAAAATATAGATCCGATAACGAAAGAGGAGTCTAACTTTTTAAACACGTATGTTCCGGCCTCATGGGCTCTATGGAAAATGAAAAACCCTAAAGACTGGGACAAGCTACCTTCAAAGCCTCCTGGCGATTTAATACAAATGATAAAACATATTATCCCTTTGAAGGCCGAGAGAGAATATTTCTACGCTTGGACCTGGACCTCCATTGAGAGAAGGGCCTACGTATTTCTTGTTCTTCAAGGAATTCCAGGTCTGGGGAAAAACAGATTACAAGTTTTGCTCAATGCCCTTCACGGTAAAAGTAATTCGGTAAACGGCAAGAGAGAAACTTTTGGAGCTAACGGGAGTAAGTTCAATGGCCAGCTATTCGGCAGCACTCTGGCTTGGTTCGACGAATTGAAGTACGACAACGAAATGGAGCCCCGCATGAAGGAGTATCAGAACGATACGGCCTCCAAGGAACTCAAAGGCGTAGACGCAACGGGAAGTTCGGACCTTCACTGCAGCATGGTTATCTCAAACAACTACCAGAGAGATAACTACATTCTTTTTAACTCAAGAAAATTTGCACCGATACTTTTAGGCATGGTGCCCCTTAAAGAACTTATGTCGGAAGAGATTATTGGAAAGATCTCAGACAAGCTTGATGAATCAAAACCTAGTTTTGATGTTAAGTACGTTGCGCAGATTGCAAAATGGATCTTAAAAATCGGTCCTGAGTACGCTGCTCAGTATCCTCGCCTAGAGTATCAAGGGCCGAAGTTCTGGGAGCTTGCACACTCATCAATGAGCCGCTGGCAAAAAGTTGTTGTTGTGGCTCTGACTACGAGAAACAACAGGGGCTACTTCCCGGGATGGAATGAGGGCAAAAAAGCATTCCAGTGGACCCAAGTAGAAGCTGCACTTCGTCGTAAGAAAGATCTGACCGATAAAGATTACAGGGACCCCTCAACCGTAAAAGCATTTTTCGACAATTACCGAGACACTGAAGGAAAGCGTGTTTTTGAGACAAAAGCCTTCACTGGCTCAATCCTTCAAGATTTTTGGGTGTGGCCTATCCAAGGAGTAGAAAAGGTCGCTGGGGTCGTTTCTGTGGAAATGGAAGACGGTGAGAAAATAGAACTTCTTGAGCAGGGCTTGGAAAGGCCTAAAGGCATGTCGAATTATCAATGGCAAAAACTAAAAAAGGAAAGGGAAGAAAATGACGCAGACCTCCTCTAGAAAAAAGAGAGCAAAGACAGGAATAGCTAACATTGAGTTTTCTGACGGTACAAAGATTCCTATCCCCGAGGGTAGGTCCGGAAATTACACCCGCAAAGGATCATTGCAGGGCATCCAAAAAATACCGGAAGAGAAACAAATTACAGAACTGCCGGGCGAACAAATCGAGGGCACTGATGAATACGACAAACTAGAATATCCGCCGCCAAGCAAAAATCCCCAGTTTAGAAAAATCTGGGCGACAGGAATAGCTAACATTACAAGGCGAGAGAACTTCGATGCTTCACACCTTAGCCTTTTTGAGACCTACTGTAGCCTCCTAGTGACACTTAGGACCCTGGATGAGTTCATACTCAAGAACGGGCAAACATATCGCGTGGTGACGCTTACAGGAGATTCTAGAAGGACACATCCGGAAGTTCTTGAGAGAGGAAAGACGATAACTCAGATTGCGCAGTATGCCAAAATTTTAGATCTACTCCCCAAGAAAGATAAGTCCAAAACTGTGAAGAAGGCCGATGAAGTAGACTGGACCTAGAGTGGAAAAGTTTAAGACGGGGAATAGGCTTAAGTGCCGAGGGGACTGTTGCTCATGTATTGAGGTAGTCGAGTGTATATCCGACACTGGAGAGACTGCGGAAGTAAAAGCTATCTGGTATGAGAGAAGAAGCAAGGGATGGGAGAGAGTCTCTAACGAAACTCAGTTTAGAATAACAAAAAGGCAATATCCATTATGGCGGATAATAAAAAAGACGGAAGAATAGGAAACACTAAAAACATAACTCATGGTCTTTCTAAAGATAGAATATACAGTACCTGGAAGGGGATGAAACGACGTTGCCTAAACAAGCAGTATGTTGACTACAGTAGATACGGGGCTAAGAGATGAATCCATTTGATCCGAAAAAATATCCAAATTGTTTTAGGGGCCACGAGTACGCGCTCGATGTAATTTCTAAAAAAGTTGTAACTTGTAAATACATTATATCCGCATGTGAGAGGTATCTTAGAGACTTAGAAAATAAAGAAGCCTTGTTTTATTTCGATTCCGATGCGGCGGAGAAGTACCTTCGACTAGCCCAAAAATTCGAGCATGTGAAAGGAACATGGGGATCAAAAAACATTATTTTCCAGCCCTGGCAGTGCTGGGTAGAAATGAACATTGAAGGTTTTAAAATTAAAGAAACTGGATTCAGAAGATTCAGAGTAGCCCACTTAGAAGAGGCTAGAGGTAATGGAAAATCTATCCTTGCATCCGTAAGGGTGCTTTATTATTTAGCCCTCGATAATCCGAACGGAAACTATATATCGTGCGTTGCAACAAAAACTGAACAGGCCAAAATCGTTTTAGATGACGCGAGAAATATGGCTAAGAAAAATCCATCTTTTTTGGCAGTGAATGGCGTAAGAGTTTTAGCCCATAAGATTACTCACGATAAAAGTAATTCTGTGGCAAGAGCACTCTCCGCAGATTACGGAGGTATGGACGGCCTCAACGACATTCTTGCAGTTTGTGATGAGCTTCATGCCATGAACAGGCAGACATTTGAAGTTATAACATCAGGTATGAGTAAAAGAAAAGACTCTCTTTTACTTTGCATAACTACAGCCGGGTCTGACACAAATTCAATAGGATACTTCCAAAGTATTTACGCTAAAAAAGTTGCCACGGGAGAAGTGGAAGATGACTCTTTCTTTGCCGCAGTATTTACTTTGGATGAAGATGACTACTGGGCCGATGAAAATGTCTGGATAAAAGCTAACCCAAACTTAGGAGTATCAGTGGACATAGATTCACTTCGAGCAAAAGTCGATAAGGCTTTAGTAAGTCCTTCGGATATTCCGAACTTAAGAATAAAACATTTTAATCAGTGGATATCGGAAGCCAATGCTTTCTTTGACCTAGGAGCGTGGGACAAGTGCGAAGACAGGGATTTAAAAATTGAGAACTATAAAGGGAAGGCTGTGAGAATAGGTCTCGATATGGCATCTCATGTGGATATAGCTTCACTAGGATATGTTTTTAAAGACGGTGATACTTATGTACTTTTTGATAAAAGCTATCTTCCAGAAGAAACTGTAAATCAAAAGAAAAATCCATTTTATGAGAACTGTATCGCTGAAGGATCTCTAATCCAAACCCCTGGAGCGGTGATAAGCTACGAGCTTTTTAAAGAGAAACTAAAAGACTCCAAAAAAGAATTTAGAGTTCAGGACGTCATGTATGATCCGTGGAACAGTACACAGCTAGCCCAAGACCTTTCCTCCGATCTTGAAATGATTAAGTTTCAAATGAACACCGCAAACTTTAGTGAACCGATGAAAAAATTAGATGCCCTGATAAAATCTAAAAAAATTAAACACAATGGGTCGAGCTTGCTTCGTTGGTGTCTTGGAAATGTTGTCGCTAAAGAAGATCACAACGGAAATGTATTCCCTAGAAAGTCCCATGAGAAACTAAAAATCGATCCGATAGTTGCTATTTTGATGGCCCTAGCATCTTGGATTGCAAACGAAGATCAAGAATCAGTTTACGATTCAAGAGGCATCCGAAGTTTATAAAACCTAGACCCACTGCAATACAAAACTAATTATTGACTCCCCAAATATTTACACCACGTCGTTTAGAGTTCAATGTGATGGTATGAGGGATTCGCATGTCTAAACTTCTTGATTTCAAAGGCGTTAAAGCCGGAAGCCCTTTAAAAATTCTAAATAAATCGGAATCAGAATCAGAAATAGTTATTTACGCAGGCATCGGCCAAGATTATTGGAACGATGGCTCAATGATCTCTGCTAAAAACTTTTCAGAACAGCTTAAAAATATTCCAGATACAGTTAAGACTCTAAACATCAGAATCAATTCTCCTGGCGGAGATGTTTTTGATGGCATTACAATTTACAACAGACTCAAGCAACATAAAGCTAAGAAAGTTGTGTATATCGACGGCCTCGCGGCTTCGATTGCATCAATCATTGCTTTAGCTGGGGATGAAATTGTTATGGGCGAAGGCGCTCTCTTCATGATCCATTTGCCTTGGACGTTTGCAATGGGCAATAGAGATGAACTTGATAATGTTATCAATCGTTTAACTGACGTTGAAGAACAAATGTTAGGTATTTATTCTAAGAGAACTAAATTGCCTAGATCCGAAATCAGGGCCCTTCTTGAAAAAGAAACTTGGATGGATGCAGATACGGCTATCGAAGACGGTTTTGCAGATAAAAAATCAGAAGACACATTTGCTATTGCAGCAAGTGCTTTCAAATCACCTTGGATTACTAAACGACCTGAGAAATTCGTTTCTCAAACCGATGTTGTTCAGGAAAAACTTACTGCTTTAAGAAAAAATCTTAATGCCCGTCTTGCTCGTAAATAACGTAGCTCGGAAAATTAAGAAATTTAAAAATAATATAGAAAAAATATAAAGGAGAATTAAATGACACCAGATCAAATTAGAGCAAGACTTGCGGAAATCTCTGCATTACTGAAAGGCATCGAAGATGCTAAAGGCAATGAAGGATACTCTGCTGAACAAATTAGCGATATCGAAGCACTCTCATCTGAGTTCGAAGGACTCAACACACAATTGGAAGCTGCTGATAAACTCGCTGCTATCCAAAACAGAGCAACTTCTTCTGCAGGTCGCAAGACTGCTTCAGAAACTCCTCGCGTTCAAGTAGGAACTAACCTCGCAACTAAAGTTGGCGGATTCCCTACTGCTGGCGAATGGCTCATGGCTGTTAAAAAAGTTGGACAAAACGGAGATATGGATCAACGTCTTAAAGCTGCTGCAATGAAAGAATCAGTTGGCGAAGACGGCGGATTCCTTGTTCCTGAAGAAATCAGCTCAGGCATCTTGAAGAAATTAGAAGGCGACGAGTCTTTAATGTCTAAAACAAACGCTATTCAAGTTAGCGGTAACAGTCTTGTTCTTAACGTCGATGAAAATCAACCTTGGAACGGCGGTATCACTGCTGCTTGGACTGCTGAAGGCGCTTCAATCACTGAAAGCAAAGCTAACTTCAAACAAGCTCAGTTTCGTTTGCAAAAACTTGCTGCTCTTGTAAAAGCTACAGATGAGCTTTTAGATGACGCTACTGCTCTTCAATCTTACATCCAAAACGCAGCTCCAAACGCAATCATGCATCAAGTAAACAAAGCAATCCTCACTGGTAACGGCGTCGGAAAACCTTTGGGAATCTTGAACAGCGGATTCACAGTTACACAAGCTAAAGAATCAGGCCAAGCGGCTGACACTGTTAAATCAGAAAACATTATCAACATGTACAGCAAAATGTTGCCAATGAGCCGTTCAAACGCTGCATGGTATATCAACCCAGCAGTTGAAGCACAACTTCACGGCATGAAAGACGGAGCAGGAAATTACGTTTACTTGAGCCCAGGTGGCCAATTTAACGCAACTCCTTACGGAATCCTTCTTGGCCGTCCTGTAATCCCTATGATGGGCGGTATGCCTGCATTAGGTGATGTGGGCGATATTGTGTTTGCAGACCTTAGCTATTACTACATGATCCGCAAGGCTTCTGGAGTTAAATCAGCTACAAGCATTCACTTGCACTTTGACAAAGAGATCACATCTTTCAGATTCTCTCTTCGTCTCGACGGTAAAGTACCTTTCACAGCTCCGGTAACAACTGAGTTTGGAAGTTTCTCTATGTCAGCTTTCGTTAACCTCGAAGCACGATAATATAAAAATAGATGCCCAGTAGTAAGGACCACTACTGGGCTCTTCCTAAAAAGGTCCCTTAAGGAGATTTTAAAAATGGAAAAATTTTTAGCAGAAGATAAAGTACTTAAAGCGGTTGTTGGTCCAGTGGACCTCAATACCGCTGCCGTAACTGGCGCACGCGTAAACATTGCAAAAGCAAAAAGAGTTACTTTTGTTGCAGTGTTGGGAGCAGGCACATCAACAACAGCTCACACTTTCACTTTGAGACAGCACACTGCTGCATCAAGTGGAACTAGTGCGGATCTTTCAGTAGACAACCCGTACTACCACAAAATTGGAGCAGCTACTTTGTTCACAAAAGTAGAGCCCGGCTCAGCAGCAGCGGCATACAACCTTCACTCACTTCTGGCAGACTCTGCTAGCATTGTGGTTTTTGAAGTTCTTGCTGAACAACTTACTGAAGGGTACGGATGGGTTTCTGTTGATACTGCCGATTCAGGCGGTGCTCAATTAGGAGTAGTTCTTGCTCTCGTTGATACAGACTTTGTTCCTGCCTACTCTGCAGTAGTCTAATAAAGTTTCATTTATTCGAAACGGCGGCGGGAGCCTCACACACCTCCCACGCCGTTTATTTTTAGGAGATATTCATGTCAAATAAGATTAAAAACTCTTCAAAAAAACAAGTTAAAGTGGAAGAGGTTGTTGAGACTGCTCAGCCTGTTGAAGTTCAAGCAGTTGAAGGATCTAGTAATCCAAATATCAGAAAAGTTAAAATGATCTTTTCTGAGTCAAAATTTTATAATGATCTAGCCAATCCTATTTTTGGTCCCGGCAAAGTTTATGAGCTTGAGGGCGATGATTGGATTCAAAGATGGATAAAACGCGGCGGAACAATTGTTGAGTCAGAAAGTAGTGACAAGCAAGAAAAAGTCGATGAGAATATTAAGCACGATAAAATTTCTAAAGAGGAAGATTCTGAACTATAGACCTCTTTAAAAATTTTAAAACATAAGAGGTTTACATGGGGTTTATTAAAAATTTTTTCTCAAGGTTTACATCTCCAGGGAAGCACATAGATGCTCCACGTAGGCCTTTTTGGTCCCGCGCAACTACAGTTGTAAACGAAGATACTTCTATGAAGATAGCCGCCTTTAATAGGGGCGTTACCTATATCGCTACTCAAATAGCTAAACTTCCTTGGGATGTTAAAGACGTAAATAACGAAGTAATTACAGGACCATTATCTAGCCTTTTAAATATAGCGCCTAATCCAGAAATGAATGCATTTCGTTGGCGTATATGTATGGTCATGAATGCAATCATTCATGGAAACGGATATTCGGAGATTGAACGCGACGGTGTAGGTAGGCCCATAGCTCTGTGGCCCCTTGAGTCTCAGAGAATGGAATTAAGAAGAACTCCAGACGGTACCCTATACTACTATTACTGCAATCCTACTGGAGGAGATGTATATCTTCAGCCAAGAGATGTATTCCATCTCCCAAATTTTCACACTAAAGATGGATTAGTAGGACAGGGAGTAGCTTGGTACGGGGCCGAAGTTCTAGGAATTCAGCTCGCTGCTGATAACATGGCAGCGGGACTTTTCCACAATTCAGGAATACCTTCTGGAGTTCTAGAGCACCCAGGAAAATTATCCGACGAAGCCTATAAACGCCTTAAAGATTCCTGGAGAGAAGAACAAGGCGGAAAAAAATCTGGGGCAACTTCACTACTAGAAGAAGGCGTTAAATATACTCCGACTACTGTAGACTCTACTGCACTTCAATTCCTTGAGAGTAGACAGTTTGGAGTTTTGGAAATAGCTCGCTTCCTTGGAATACCTCCCACAAAACTATTTGATGTAACGGCAGCAACTTACTCCAATGTTGAGCAATCTAACTTGGAAGTTGCAACTGACACTCTAGATACCTGGGCAACAAACTTAGAGATGGAAGCCGATGTCAAAATTCTAAATAATCGTTACGGCGGAAGATTCACTGACATTGACTTGAGATCAATATTCAGAGGGGATATGAAAACTCGCTCCGACTACTACAAGGCAATGATGTCAGTTGGAAGTATAACTCCAAACCAAATTAGAAAACTCGAAGGCCTTCCAGGATACGGAGAAGCCGGAGACAACTACTACATTGCAACAAATAACTTCACACCTGTTGATAGGATTGATGAGGTTATTGATGCAGACATAACTCAAAAAACAAAACCAACTCCCACACCTGCTGCACCCTCAGAATCAAAACCTAAAGCTCAAACCAAAGAAGAAAAAGAATTACAGGAAGCTGTAGTTAGAGTTCTTCTTTCTGGAAAGTGAGAAGCTAAGTGGAAAGTCAAACTCTACTCCTCGCACTTATAAAAAAGGTTGAGGACAAACTTGAAGAGGTAACAAGTTTATCGCAGATAAGGCCATTGAGGGGCCATAAAGGAGATCCTGGGAAAGATTTTGACATTGATGAGCATAGAGATACCCTTAGATCTTGGGCTCAAGAGTTTGCATTAAAATTCGAAGATTTTACAGCGGAGCAAATTGAAAAACTTAGGGGACCTGCTGGCGTAAAAGGGGAAGACGGGCGCGACGGAGTAGACGGGAAAAGTTTCTCGTTAGAAGAAAACAAAGAATACTTTGAAACCCTAGCCCAAAATTTCGCTATTAAATTTGAAGATTTTACTGAGGAGCAGATTGAGAAGCTACGGGGGCCAGAAGGCTCTCCTGGAAAAGATTTCTCTTTTGAAGAATCAGAACAGAATATTAAAAATATTTGCAAGGAGATCATTGAATCTTCTGTAGAAACTCTTAAACTTCACTTTTCAGATTTAACCGCTGAAGACATAGAGAAAATCAGAGGACCACGCGGTCGTGACGGACGTGACGGTAAGGACGGAAAAGATTTCATATTCGAAGAGTATGAAGATTTTTTCAAAAGCTTAAAAGCAAAATTTTCAGATTTCACTAAAGAAGAAGTAGAGCAACTTAAATTAAAATTCTCTGACTTAAGTGAAGAGGATAAAGAATCCATTAGATTAAAGTTTTCAGATTTAACTGAAGACCAAAAAATTCTCCTTAGAGGACCACGCGGCCAAAAAGGTAAACGCGGAGACCAAGGAGAAAGAGGTGATCAAGGAGAAAGAGGACCTAGAGGAGAAAAAGGAGAGTCCATAAGAGGACTTCCCGGACCTCGTGGACTTCCAGGAATAAATGGCCTCAATGGGCGTGACGGAAAAGACGGACAAGATGCTCCCATCATCACTGACATTCAAGTAAAACAAACAAGAGAAGAGTTCGACTTAATTTTCGAATTTTCTGATGGCTCTGAAATAACAGCGGGACCCGTAAAACTTCCAAAAGGAAATATCTACGTGGCAACTGGAGGAGGAACTTCTTCCAGTGAAAGCGGAGGCTCGGGAGGAGACGGAGTTTGGGGTTCAATTACTGGAACCATTACAGACCAAACTGACCTTGTCGCATACGTGGCTTTTGTAGTCGCTACTGTGACTCTAAATAGTTTGCTTCCAAGCCAGACAGGCAATGGCGGAAAAGCGTTAATAACGGACGGCACAAATGCAAGTTGGCAGACAGTTTCTAGTTTAGATCTTGTCAGCTACACTCAATACGGAGGATTTTAATTTTATGACAGCAACTCCTATTTTTCCGCAAACAATTAAAACAGGCGTTGCACAGATAGCGCCAGCGGACACAACAACTCTTAAAACCTTAGTAAGCGCATCAGCAAACGGAACAAGAATTGATAACATTTTTGTGTCGAGTACTGATAGCTCTGCAAAAGATCTTCAGTTTGTTATTACAATCTCTGCCGTTGATTACGTATTAGGAACTTTGTCAGTCCCAGCAAACTCTGGATTCAATAACGCCGTTCCAACCCTTAGCGTTTTTGCACACTCCCAGTTTGCGGCTCTCAATACAGATCAAAATGGAAACAAGCATTTATTTCTAGCAAGTGGAGCAGTACTTAAAGTTAAATCCTTAAGCACAGTTACAACTGCAAAAGTAATTAGCGTAGTCGCACAGTGCGGGGACTATTAAAAAATGTTTGGAGTATTCAACCCATCAGTTAAAAACTTATTGCCTATAAGCAATGAGTGGAAGGGCGTGCAAACGTATACTTCTGTTCTTTTGGGATCTACTCCTTCCAATCAAATTTATTTAAAAAATGCCAATGCCGCTAGTGCCTCCTCTACTGTACAGGCTTCTCCTTCCATAAAACTAAGGGGTAGTGCATGGGCATCCTCTCCGGCTCTAAGCTCTACAATAGACTTTGAAGAATTTGTTCTTCCAATCACAGGGACAACGAACCCAGTAAACGGACTACTAAGAAAAAGATATTCTCAAAACAACGGAGCCGCTGTCACTGTTGAAGACACCTATGCTTTAGATCCAGCAGGGTCTTCTGGAAACGCTAAGAGAATTTTCAACGGAATATACGAATTAAGCGCAAATATTTCCTCAACCGTAGGAACTCTTCAGCACCTACTTCTTACAAATCCAAGTGGAAGTAAATCAAACATTGGGTTTAAATTTGGGTCTACTGTAAGGGCAGCGTTTGGAATAGATGCAGGAGGTTCGATTGATTATCGAGGCTTGATGCATACTTTTTTCGTAGGAGGAACTGCAGAATCCTCCAGTCAAATAGTACAAATTTATTCCGGCGGTATTTATAACAACGGATCTTCTTACAACACAGGAGCCGTGACGGGAGGACAAGCCGATACAGGAGCTAGTGTCTCTCTGTCTACTTACGGAGGCTTTGCTGGAAAAGGGGTTCTAAACACAGGAGCCACCTACACATTTGGAAACGAACTCGTAGAATATGTGGATGGAGACTCTGCTTTCGAGTGTACTGGAACGGCCGTAGCTTGCAGCACTTACGGAAGCTCTGGAGCATGTAATGCTCACACACTTGCGGGATGCAGTTGGTTTTCTGGAAACCCTTGCAGTAGCTTCAATGGAACAGATCAATCAACATGTGAAAGTAACTCTGGATGTACTTGGGAAACTTCTTCATGCCACGCTTATGATACAGACCAAAGCACTTGCCAAAGCACTTCTGGGTGTTCATGGAACGCTACCGATTGCTCATCTTTCGCCTCGGATCAAACTACTTGCGAATCAGGTCACAACACAATGTGTACTTGGAATTTCAGCAACTGTTCTGATTTCAATTCTCAGTCTCAATCTAATTGTGAAACAAATTCTGGGTGCTCATGGACAGGCGGCGATTGCCATGCGTTCGATGGCACTGACGAATCTACATGCACAAGCGGACATACAGGATGCTCGTGGGACGGTAGCGCTTGTAACGGAACTTACGATGAAGCTAGTTCTTGTTCTGGAGTTTACAACACTTCTTGCACAGGAACCTTCACAGAGTGTACAGGAAATTTCCCAACTGGAAATTGCACAGGTGTCTATGGAGCTACCTGCCAAGGAACTTCATCGTGTGCAAATCTAACCGATGACGGCGAAACCTTATGTGAAACAGAATCTGGATGTACTTGGGTATCAGGAGCTACGTACACACTTCCAGTTTCTTCAATAGCCAACAGAGGGAACACCTCAAGACTCTATAAAGTAAAAAACATAGGAGCTTCCGCCAACGTCAACGTTGTAGCAGGTGCAGGAGACACTCTTGAAAGTTCGATAACTCTAGCCCCTGGGGATGCTGTAGAGCTTCATCATTTTTCGAAGCTAGCGTCTTGCTCTCCTTTCATCACTGAAGGATCATGTAATTCGAACTCAGGATGCTCTTGGACTTTTAAATCGTGTGGAGATTTTTCGGATGAAAGTTCGTGTAATGGAGCTTCTGGATGTTCTTGGGATGGAAGTTCTTGCGGTGGTACTTACTCCGGCTCAGATGGATCTTGCTCTGGAACATATACAGTATCAAAAAAATGGTACAAGTTAGGGAGTTTTTAAATGGCTTTAGAATTAAACGAGAAACTTATTGCAGCTACTTTGGCACAGAGAAACCCAGAGCCAGAATATATGATTCGTATTTCGGGTGACGAAGTTTTTGCTAGGGAACAAATTGCTGAGAAAAAAGATCAATTAAAAGAAGACCTCTTAAAAGAGAAAAATAGTCATGAGACGCACATAACGCATTTGCAATCAAGACTTGAAAAAATTAATACTCTTCTACAGGCGATAGGAGAATAAATGCTTTTACTAAATGAGAAAAATTTTAACGAGGCCCTAAAGGAAAACCCCAAACTCATAGTACTTTTCTATAGAGAAAAGGGTTGTTCACACTGTGATAAATTTAAGCCTATATTCCAAAAGTATTCTGAGACCTCAGAAGAAGTTTGTGGCGTATACGCACTTGGAGACTCTCCTGATTCAGTAGCAACAGCGGAGCTTGTAAAATCTTTCCCCACGATTGTTTCCTATCTTGAAGGTCAAATATTTAAGGTAGAAAAAGGAGCAAACGTAAAGCTGGAAGATATGTTCAAGCCAGTAATTATACCTATTGAAAAATCTAGTCTTCTCGATTTACTCACCCAAGAGGCTCAACTTATTGACGCTATTTTTCCTTTAAAGCAACACCTTTTAAAAATACAGGAAGAGATTAAAAAAAGAAAAGATGTCTAACGATTGCGGAACCTGCTCATGGCTAGATATAGTTAAAAATGCAGGCCTCGCTGTGAAAAATGCCGTCCAATATGCTGTAGAAAACGGGGAGCTAGCATTGGAAGAGAGTAAAGTTAAAAAGAGAATTGACACTTGTTTAACTTGTCCTTTTTTAAACGGGAAAAGATGTAGAGCTTGTGGATGTTTCATAGAGCTTAAAGCGGCTCTTGCATCGGAAGATTGTCCTAAGAAAAAATGGGAGGCATTATAATGCTAGACACACTATCGAACGTAAAATCCAGACTCGGGATTACAGGGACTGACTACGACTCTTTTTTGACTCAACAAATTACTTTAATTTCCGATGTTATTGAATCCTATTGTAGAAGAAAATTCAAGTCTGCAAGCTGGACTCAAACCTTCTACAAGCAAGAAATCAGAGACGTGAAAAGCTTAGAGCTTTATCACTTCCCTCTCATCTCTTTGACATCAATAACAATTGACGGAACTGCTCTCACAACAGACGAACTTAATGACATTGTGATTCACAAGCCAACAGCTATGATTCGTAGAGGCGATGGGTCATGGATTTACGGTAAGAAAGTCGTAGTAGTATATACCGCTGGATATGCTACCGTTCCTTCTGCAGTACTTTCTGTTTTGGATTCGTTGGTTCAGGAAAGATACAACAAAAAAGTAGCCGGAGTAGATTTAAACTTTGGAAGCGATGTTCAGCGAATATCAATTCCTGGGACAATATCTATCGACTTTGATTACTCGCTCTCAAATAACGAGAGAAAATCTTCATACGGCTCAATCATAGGGAGTTATGCAAACATTCTCGATGATTGGAGAAGTGAGCGATCTGTAGTTGGCAGTAGCACCCTTCAATTTGTGGAGGCCTTATAAATGTTAAAGGCGGCGTTCAATGCCATAACTAGAATTCAGTCTAGGGCGGCTATTTTAAAAAGACCCGGAACCCCGGACATCTACTCGCCTATAAGAATATCTCCGTCAAATTATTTTCGTTTCCTCAGAGGCCCAGAGTACACGACTGTTAAAGGAGTGGAATACATAATCCCCGTCGACAGTATGCTCGGGGAGTATTCTCAAAACATAGTTTTTAGTTTAACTCCAGATTCAGGATCTTTTAAACTTAAATTTGGATCTCTGACTACAGGATCTCTTTCATGGAATTCCTCTACAGCAAATATACAAACTGCTGTTAGACTTCTCACAGGATTTGAGAATGCAGTAGTTACTGGTAGCTTTGCCTCCGGAATTAAAATAGTTTTTTCTGGAGTGTCTTCTGCTCCGACTTTAGGGGAACTGACTGACAACACCTTGACAGCTAGTTCTGTAGCAGTAACGGCCACTTTTTCCAACTCAAACACAGCTTGGACAAAGCCAATAAAAAGGGGCGACGTTATAACTGACGGAGGCAATAGATGGGCTGTTGATGAGATTGTTGACATGCATGACCTTGGAGCCAGGATTTTAGGGTACAGGATTAGGTGCGACTAGATGAGATTCAATGTTGAGATGACCATTGAAGAAAAGGGACTTGTTAGAGTCGAAAAAGGATACCTTAGAGACTCTGATATTGAACTTAAAGACCTTCTTAAATGGACAAAATCTCAACTTATATTTATATCGGACCAAGTCCTCACGGAAGAACAATCTAAAGGATTTGATAAAAAGCCAATAGTTATTGTTGACGGTATTAAAAATAAACCCGTAAAAGATGTGTCTCCTCTTGGCCGAATAGAATTTGTAGCCAGACAATATCTTGGAGATGTCCTATCAGAGGCGTATAAACACATTCTAGATTTATCTAAAGTTAGGACTGGAAGATATAAATCATCTCACTTTGTTTTTCAGAACACTAAATTAATAGCAACTAGCCTAGAATCTTTACAGGCTTGGGAGAAATCTGGCCCCACTGTAAAAGACTCGGATAAAATAATAATCGTAAATACGCAGCCCTACGCTAGAAAACTTGAACTTAAAGGAGTTACATCTAAAGGACAGCAATCTAGAAGAGAAGATAAAGGAAGGCGCAGAGGCGTTAAGACTGGAATCACAGTTGTCAAACCTAACGGCGCATACCAAATGGCCAGTAGAAGAGTTAAAAATAAGTACAAAAACAATGTATCTATAAACTTTAGATTTATCCCCGGAGACAAAGTAGGGGATGGGATAAAGGGAGCTTTTAAACGCGGCAAGGATGATAGATCTATAGGAAGACCCTATCTTTATCCCGCATTAGTTTTTAGAGTGGGTGACGGAGGAGGGCTTCTTTAATGTCTAGCAGTCCAGTAAGAACAGCAATTAGAAATTTTTTATCCGCTGAGTCAGCGGAATCTGTCGTAGATATGACAGGCCACTTTGAGGATCTCAGAGATCTTCTTGAGGCCGAAGGGGTAGCAGTTGATGCTCCGTGGCTGGGGCTTGATTTTTCTACCGACGGGGAAGAGCCCGTATCTCTGTCAGCGGACAATGAAAAAGGCCTCTATAGAGAGTACGGATTAATTCTCATGCATGTATGTGCTGTAGCTAAAATAGGAGTCGGCGCTAGTCTGGAAACTAGAGGAGAAACTCTACTTAATTTGTTCCGGGGTCGAAATATTGACGGCGTAATTATCGAGAGAGTATCTCCTATCAACACAGGGCCCGGAGCGACATTAGAATTTGAGGCAGGGTATGTTTCCGGAACACTCACCTTGCAGTATCATTATGATAGGACACTATGAGAACAAGAATGTTTTCGGTGTTATTTACATTAAAGAAAAATTTAAGCAATATATAATTACCTAAAGGAGGTATGTTTTGACTTCATCAAATCTAGTAAGGATCGGATACAAAAAAGAGGCAACGTATGGGGTAACACCTGCCGCAGTTAAGGCTACAAAAGTCCTCCAAGATATTACATGGTCCGCAGTAAAAGGCGGGGAAGCTGGAAACAACTTCCAAATAGAATACTTAAATACAGTTACTGCGGGATCTGAGACAATCACAATCTCAGGAAACGTAATTACTGTTAACATGGACGGCACAGCTCCTAAGTCCACAGCCACTCAAATTATGACTGCAGTATCTGCGGCCTCCGCTGCTCTAGCAACTTTAGGAGTAACAGCTACACTCACAGGCACGGGATCAAATCAGCAAGACGCTGCCGCTGTATCTAGTTTCACAGGCGGATCTGGAAGTTTCAGAACTGCTAGATTTACTTCTGAGAACTATTCAGGAACTCCTGAGACAACTGAATCACAAAATATCAGAACGGATCGATTGTCTTCTGGGCAAGTTGTTACAAGTCTTGCTGTTGAAGGCGGACATAATTTCGAATTAAGTAAAGAAGAAGCAATTGAAGATTTTGTAGAGTCCGCAATGTATAACACTTGGACAACGTCTAGCTTGAAGTCGGCTACAATGGATATCAACACAACTCTTCAAACAATTACTAGAGCGTCAGGAAGTTTTATTACTGACGGCGTAGTTGTTGGAGACTTCTTAAAACTTACAAACTTTGCCTCTTCCGGGAACAACGTAATTGTTATGGTTATGGAAGTAACTTCTGCAACAGTAATCAAATACGCAGGACCTACTGGAATGGTAACTGTATCTGCTGACGCTGCAAACTTCCAAGTTTGCGACAAGATCTCAATTGGGACCACAAAAAAATCTTTAACTGTTGAAAAAACTTTTACAGATCTTACAACTAAAGCACTCATCTACAAAGGATGCATTGTGAATGAGATGGAACTCAACATTGAGTATGGATCACTCATAAACGGATCTTTTAAAACTATGGGTAATGGTTACACACAAGCTGATGCGGCATCAGAGTTTGCATCATACTTAGAATACTTTAAAGCAGCGGCTACAAGCCAAAGCCTAAATGGATCTGTTGACATGCCATTCCTCGCTACAAATGTAACAGGAACTTGGGAGCAAGATGCGTTTTGTATTCAAAGCTTAAAGCTTGGACTCAACAACAACTTAACAACTCTCAACTGTATTGGACGTGAAGCTCCGGACGATTACTCTCCAGGTAATGCCCAAATAACAGCTTCTCTCTCAAGCTACTTGAAAGACTCTAACTGGAATATGCTTGCTAAAAAATTAACACAAGAGAGTTTTGCCCTAGGATTTCAAGTTAAGAACTCAGATGGATGGTACGGATTCTATATCCCAGCCCTTCAGGTATCTTTTGATGACCCGCAATCAGCAGGAGCCAATCAAGAGATATCTATGGATATGAGCGGCGTGGCTAAAGTTGGAGCTGGTGGCGAGTCATCTTTGACTATCTACCGAGAGCCTAGTTAATAGAGTATATAAACATCCGGCGGGGAGGGCGAAACCTTGACCGGATGTTTTATTTAGTTAGAAGGAAGTAATGGGAACAAACTTAGATAAATTTTTTAAAGCTAGTTCAGAACTTGAAAGTGAAGGAGTGGACTTTGACATTGACGATAAGATATCGTTCAAGGTCAGAAGATTCGGCTCTAACAATCCTAGAATAAAAGCAGCCCTTGCCTCCTACTACAAGCCCTACGCAAGACAGGTTGAAATGGGAACACTTGCTGCTGAGAAATCTCTTGAGATAAATATAAAATTATTTATTGATTGTTGTTTAGTATCTTGGACAGGCATTGAAGATGAAAATGGAGTAGCTATTGAGTTCAATAAAGAGAACGCATTAAAGCTGTTTAAGGGCCTTCCTGATTTATTTGAAACTTTGTGGAAGCACGCAAACACATTTGAAAACTATAAAGAAGAAGTGGGAAACTGATAGAGAGACATCTCAAGTGGTCCTCTAAATGGAGAAAAGAACTTGAGACTGGGTTTTACTATAATCTCTTAGAAAAGGGATTTATTAAAGAAAAGGATCTTGAGCCCCCGATAGAAGGCTTTGAGTTTTACTTTGAAGCTTTCGAGGAACTCTCAACAACTCGCCAGATAGGAATGGCAGTTGGACCGATACCGTTCACAGCTATTGTAGATTATTTTAATATTTACGGACTGTCAGATTTTGATGACTTCTCCTATGTCATACGGCGTATGGACAAAGTATACTTAGAAAGTAATAATCAAGGAGGAGGTAGTAACAAGCCCAATGTCAAATCAGACAAGAAGAATTCAAATATCAGTTAATACCGCCGGAGCTAAAGAAGTTGAAGTTGCCGCAAATAGACTCGGGCTTCTCAACAAAAATGTAAAATCTCTCACTACTGGAATGAATGTACTTTCAGGCGCTTTTAGTGGATGGCTAGGATTCCTTGGGGTCAGCCAACTCACTCGAATGTCTGATGAGATGCAAAACATTGGTAATAGACTAAAAATTATTACAGGATCTGCTTCTGGAGCCGCTGCTGCTTTCGAGCAATTAGCCGGAGTAGCAGACAGAACTAATCAAGGAATCGGCCAGACAGGAGAAGTATTCTCTAGGCTTGCTATATCTCTTAAAGGTGCAAAGGTAGGAACTGCTGAGGCCCTAGCAATAACTGAAACTTTAATTAATACCTTCCGCGTAGCGGGAGCGACCACAGCAGAAACAACAAACACAATTATTCAGCTATCACAGGCCTTTGCGTCTGGAGAACTCAGAGGACAAGAATTGCGCTCTGTTATGGAGCAAAACGCTACCTTAGCCACAATCCTTCGAGAAAGGCTCGGGCCTGATATTTATGAGAAAGCTAAGAAGGGACTCATCGGAGTTTCTACAGTCTTAAGACTTTTAGCAGAAAACCAAGCTAAGGTTAACGAGCAGGCAGCACTTCTTGCGCCTACTTTTGAACAGACAGTAACTAAGGCCATGAACAAAGTTCAGATAAAAATAAAAGAACTTAACGAGGAATATCAAATCTCTATTAAGTTCGCTATTCTTATGCGGGTATTCGTAGACAACTTAGGGACTAACATGTCCCTTTTGGCAGCAGTTGCAGTACCTGCCCTTGTAGCCTCACTAGGATCATTATTTAAAACTATGCTCCTCTTCGCAGCCAATCCAGTAGCACTTGCACTGGCGGGAATAACTCTCGCAGTTGGATCTGTTATAAGTAACTTCGATAAATGGGAGTCAATACTAAAGCGAACCCGAGCAACTATGTATGATTGGCTAGCTACCTTTAGAGAAATACAATTGGGTTTCAGAGAATGGACCGGGGCCACTAAAACCCCGGACGCTATGAAGGCGGTCGATGAAACTAGACGCCAAATAATGGACGCAAGAAAAGCTGCCAGAGATCTCAGACAAGAAATAGCAAACGATATTCTTACTAAAGACAGTAAGATTAAATCTGTGGCTGGGGTCGGAGACGCTGAACAGCAAAAATTAATAAAATCAGCGGCGGATAAACTAGATCTTTATGCAAAAAAGGGCGCAAAGATAGAAAAGGTAAAAGACATACTGGGAGATCTGAATAAAGAGCTATTAAAGACTAAAGATGTTGAGTCTTACACTAGTAAGTTAAATGACTTAAATTTAAAGAAACTAACAGACGATTTTAAAAAGGGAAGTAAGGATATATTTACTTTTGCTGAGGGACTAAAACAGCTCCAAGTAGAGAAGTTAAACAGAGAGCTTGTAAGAGGCACAATTACTTTAGATGAATATAAGAATTCTGTAGATAATATGAATCTCACCCTACTAAATGAGAAAATGCAAGCGGGGCTCATTACATTGAAAGAGTACAACAATGAGCTTCTGAAAATGGAAACTAAGTTTTCAGAATCTTCTCCATTTAAAACTGGGGTGACTAACTACATGGAGTCAGTCGGAACACTAGCTGAGAATATTGCAAAAGGCGTTGAGAGAACTTTTGGCGCGCTTGAAGATGGCCTAGTTCAATTCATTAAGACAGGAAAAATAAATTTCAAAGATTTTGCAAATGCAGTTATTGAGGAAATAATTCGCATTCAAGTTAGAATGGCACTCGCTGGACTTATCTCAAGTATTATTGGCGGAGCTACAACTGCTACTGCGGGATCATACTCGGGATCAAGTCCGGGACTTGGTAATGATTATAGCGGAGGGCTTGGAACACTTCCTGCAGCTCCGTCTTTCGCTACAGGCGGAATAATGACAGCTAGTGGCCCTATGCCTCTCAATCGTTATGCTTCAGGGGGTATCGCAAGATCTCCTCAACTTGCCATGTTCGGAGAAGGTCGTATGCCGGAAGCGTATGTTCCGCTCCCTAACGGTAGAAGCATTCCTGTTGAAATGAGCGGAGGAGGAAATTCAGTTTCTGTTATGGTTAATATAAATCAGACTACAGGTGATACTGATGTTCAAAGTCAAAGCGCATTCGGAAGAAAACTCGGAGACGCTATTCAAGCAGCAGTTAGAAAAGAACTTGTAGAAAATAGAAGACCTGGAGGCTATCTTACATAATGCCTACTTTCACATACACAGCAGACTATGAGGTAACGGGCAAAGAAAAGCCTATGATTAGCTCCGTAAATTTTGGAGACGGTTATGAGCAAAGACAGGCGTTTGGCCTTAACACTTTAAAAAAATCTTTCCCTCTTACTTTCTCCTATAGAGAAGACGCGGAAGCTACAGCAATTTTAGAATTTTTCAGGGCTAGAAATGGTGTTGAGCCTTTCACATGGACAGCTCCCTTTGAATCAACTCCAGCTTTGTGGGTCTGTAGAGAATGGGATAGACAAATTAAAAGGGCCGGAAGATCCACAATAACAGCAACTTTTGAAAAGGTTTTTGATCCGAGTTAATGTATGGCAACACCATTAAAAATTACCTCAGAGATTCAAAAGCTATCTCCTGATGCGATCATTGAGCTTTTCGAGTTAGATCTAACTGAGATTGACGTAGCTGCTGGGAAACATTATTTTCACGCAGGGACTAATGGCCTCCAGCAAAACATTCAGTGGAAGGGCCAAGTTTACACAGCCTATCCTATAAAAGCTTCTGGATTTGAATTCACAACTAACGGGCAAATACCAAGGCCAAAACTTTTTGTGTCCAATCTTTTTGGTACAATAACATCAATACTTCTTGCCTATAGGGATCTATTAGGAGCAAAGTTAACTAGAAGAAGAACTCTTGCTAAGTATATCGACTGGGAAAATTTTGATGGCCTGTACTCCTATGACTTTGATACAAGCACGGATGGATTCACTGCTGCTGGAGGGTCTACAATTACTGCAAGCTCTGGAATAGCTACCTACTCAACTCTAGGAGTAGTTAATTCTTTCTTCACAAGAACCCATTCCGCCGGAGAATACTACTCAGGAGCAAACGCCTACATAATTCAAGCTAGGGTTAGAAGACTTTCAGGAAGTGGTGTTTGGGAGGGTTCAGCTTACTACACAACATCAGGACACGGACACTCAAACTCTTTTGTAAAAACTATTTCTGCTCCTTCAGATTTATCTGCATGGAATGTTCTTGAGTGGGATATGAGGTCCCTAACAACTGGAGGCACTGATTACGTCGATAATACAATTAGGACTGTTCGACTCGACTTAGTTTCCTCTGGAACTGATGTCTGGGAAATCGACTATGTGAAAATCACGGGGACTAATCCTGACGAAGACACAAATGCAGAATTTAATGACGATGTTTATTATGTAGATAGAAAAGCTAATGAGAATAAGGAAGTTGTAGAGTTTGAGCTTGCATCAAAAATGGATATAGCCGGAGTTAAAATACCTAGAAGGCAAGTAATTCAAAACATCTGCACTTGGTTATATAGGGGGACAGAATGTGGCTATAGTGGAACTAATTATTTTGATGTCTTTAATAATCCTGTTGGCAGCGCTTCTTTAGATAAGTGCGGAAAGAAACTAAGTAGTTGTAAAGTTCGCTTCGGGGAATACTCCCCACTTCCATTCGGGGCTTTCCCAGCAGCAGACATGGTAAAATAAATGAATGAGATTACAAAGCAAGCGGCCAAAAACTATGCTCTAGGAAATCCTATAGTAGAGTCATGCGCTTTTATCATCATCGAGAACGGTATTGAAAAATTCCTTCCGGCAAGAA
>ERZ650304.232-NODE-232-length-34885-cov-13.253259_pt1 | contig 34885 bp, 41 predicted proteins | sample MGYA00376240_ERZ650304 | MGnify/ENA primary metagenome ERZ650304 (study PRJEB26733, sample SAMN07839271) | wastewater metagenome | biome: small river; feature: stream; material: water | place: USA: North Carolina | collected 2016-03-01 ... | reverse complement strand
GATCCTTTTCCAGTCCGAGTGCTTCCTGGTCCGGCAGCGACAGGTTGATGGTCATTTGCGCCTCGTCGGAGAAGCGCACGAACGCCGCGGCAAGGACAATGGCGCCGGGCCTGGTGCCAAGCGTCTCGATATCTGTCATGATGTGGGTGGTCATCCTATTGCATCCTCCACCATGCGCAGAATCTTGCGCGGGTCGGTTATCGGCTTGTGCAACACAAGGGCGTCCTGCATCCAGTATTTGACGGCAACCAATGCGGCGTCGCGGGCTTCGTCGCGTTGGTCCACTTCGTCTTTCAAATCCTCATAGTCGGATTCCAGATCGTCGAACTTGCGCTTGAATTCGTCGCGCTCGTCCTCGATCCCCTTCAACTCCTCAACTCGCGCGGCTGCCGCTTCATACTGCGACAACAGATTCTCGAAATGCCCCTTAGCAAATTCAGGCGCATCCTTGAGCGCGTCGCGGACCATCTGCATGTCAATGTCGAGTATTTCCACGCAGCCGCTCCGCTCTAAAATTTAATGGGTTCCACCGCATCTGCGCGTCACCCTTTACGGAGTCGCTTGCAGCGGAATCTCACCGCGTCGAACATCCGAAACCGCCTGTCTCAAACCTACACAACACATAAGCCGACTGTCAACTTAAATCAACACGGCGGAGGCGGAATGTACGCCGGCTGCGCAAGGCGGGCCACGATCGCGGCGAGCTGTTCGGCCGTCACGAGATAGTGCGGGCGCTCCCCCATGACGCAGGCGCCGCATTCAACTGCAATTTGATGTAGACGGTCCACGGGGACTAGCACCAATGTCCGCCGTAGCGACGGAATGCCGCCAGGAATTCATATTCGGCCTTTTCGGGCGTCCAGAACTGCAGCGTGACGCCGAGGGCGGGTTCGGTCAGGCCCCACGGCTGCGGCGGAGTGACCATTGCCTGGTCGCGCTCGTTGACAAGGATCGCATTGTCGAGTGCTTTGACCGCGGCAGGCATTGGGAATTCCAGTGTAAACCGCTGCGCGATGACGCGCTCCAATTCTGCCTCGATACGTTCGTAATTCTCCAAATGCCGCTTGATCGGCCGAATCATATCGGACAGATACGCCTCGCTCGCATCATGCAGCAGCGCGGCCAGGTGCATTCCGTCCGGCGCCGCATGAGCCATGAGCACGCAATGCTCCGCCACGCTGTAGAAGCGTTTGCAATGGCCACCGTAGCGGCACAGCTTCGACAGCGCCGCAGCAATGTCCTCAATGTGAATTTCCTCGGGGCGGGGATCCAGCGGATAGAACGCTCTGCCGCTGGCCAACTGCATCCAGTCGCCACGGTGCGCGGCGGGAACGAGAGGTGGTGAGATTTCAACGTAACCGTCGTTATGCATAGTAAGATGCGACCCTTCCTGTATCGGATCGTAACCTTTGCGTTTCGTCGCGCCATGCAATGCCTCGAATTCGATTCTGCCCACTACTATCTCACTCATGAAATGTCCCTTCCTCTAAAACGTCACCGATGCAGTGATGACAGCCGCAGCCGTCCAGTAAATTGCGCGCCGGACGTCGCCCGATGCCGCATAGACCGCTGCGGCGGCGACCGACAGCAGGATCATGATGACGGGCAGGGCGTGAATCAGGCGCATTCCACAAACTCCCGACCTGCCGGTGTCAAAGCCATGCAGAAGCCCATTCCAGCTTCCATCATCCCTTCACGGATTAACTGCTCGATTTCATCGGCCCATAACGTCGCCGTCACACCGCGATCGGTCGTCGCGCGCAGCATCGTGTTGAACCAGTGCCATTGCCACCGCGCGACTAGGTGCAAGGCGTGCAGCCGCATGAACCGGACTTGGGCGCGGGAAGGGATGAACGACGTCATCACGATGCAGGTGGTATCAGTCATGCTGCCACCATCGCAGCCGTCGCGAACAGCGCCAGCAATGAAAGCACAATCCAACCGCGCGGGCCTGGCGTCATGCTCACATCCCCAATGTTTCTTGAACGATGACGTGCCGGCCGAACAGTTCGGACCAAGCTGGAACGTAAGGCGCGGGCATCACCCGGCGGACATGCTCGACGCACATGCGGCCCCACTGCTCGGGCGTCAGGACCACGTAGGTGTTATCCATGGCGATCGGTGTGGGGCGCATCGTGTTGCGTATCCTCTATTGTTAGTTGACAATCAACCGATGAAGCCACGCGAACGCGCGAGCGAGCAGAGACAGCGAACGATTGCTTCCGTTTCGTCACCGAGCGGAGTGCCGCCGCGTGTTGCAGTCCAGTGGGCTTGCGCTTCTGCGATCGTGAACATACGACAACCGGCTTTCACCTTCGGCTCATCATCGCCGTTCAGCTTCTGCAGGAAGAACTGATATCCGTCAGAACGAGTCGGACCAGGAATTATCCATTGAGTGCCCAGGTCCGCGCCGTACAGGTCCGCGCCGTACAGGTCCGCGCCGTACAGGTCCGCGCCGTACAGGTTCGCGCTGCGCAGGTTCGCGCTGCGCAGGTTCGCGCTGCGCAGGTTCGCGCCGTACAGGTCCGCGCCGTACAGGTCCGCGCTGCCCAGGTCCGCGCCGTACAGGTCCGCGCCGTACAGGTTCGCGCTGCGCAGGTTCGCGCTGCGCAGGTTCGCGCCGTACAGGTTCGCGCTGCGCAGGTCCGCTTTCGCGTCAATCGCCCATCGAACCGCCAAGCCCAACTTGATGCTCTGACTCGCGTTGGGCGCGCAGTCGATTTCGGCTGTAAACTGAACTTCACTCGACCAGCGTTTCAGAACGTCAAATTTGATCATGGTGGGTCGTCCTTTGTGGGTGGAATTGCAGCCAATCACGTAATAAGCCGACTGTCAACTTAAAAAGGCAAGGCTAGTCAGCGTCCACCGTCTCATCCTCATCGGGCACCGGCTCCGGCTCGCACATCTCGCAGAGATACGCCTGCTCGCCATCGTGCCATTCGCCATAGGCGCCGCATTCGTCGCAGCGGGGCTGGTCGTCGTGGTTGCGGGGGCGTGGCATCACATCAACTCCACGGCTTTAAGCAGGCCCACAACAAACAGCACGCACACGGCGCAGCCGATGCCCACGACGAGCGCGGCGCGAACCCATAGGGGCATTTGAAGCGGGATGGGGGCGGTCATGCGACCCTCCGCTGCGTTGCTGCCTCGATGCAGTTCAGACGAACGGCGCGGACCCGATTAATCGCTTTGTCGAGCATGTCAAGTTTACGCGAGACATTGAAACGACTGTCGCGAATTGCCTGCTGCTCTGTCGGTACGTTGACCAGCCACGTATTACAGCGAGCGAGCAGGGCCGATGCGTCCGCACCATGGTATCGAACTGCGATCAGGTCAGTTGCGATGGTGAGGCTGTCTGCAATGTGGTTCGCCATGTCCGTGGTCCCTTTGTTTCTACCTGACCGCATCCTAACCAACATAAGCCGACTGTCAACTTAAAAACGAACAGTCGGCCAAGATTGTTGAGTTCGATTTGGGGTTGAATTTAACTAGTCAGCAAGTATTCAATCGGACGTTAATCGTTCAATCAAAGATCATTTTCCAAGTCTTTGATTCTATTACTTTTCTATAGGGGATTGAATTATTGAACTGCAGGAATAGTGGTTTGAAAGAGTTTCGGCAGATCATAAAATATCGTGATGTGAATAGTGTTTACATATGCACACAGAGCATAGCTTGTACGTCGACTCCGTTCTCCTATGAAGACCCACTATTCAATCGGACACAAATTCAATCGTAATGAAATCAACGATGTAAACCCCAAATCGATTGAACCGACTGAATAGTGCCTCGGGGCAAAATGGGCTGTTTTGTCAACATGAAATCGTACTTTGCAACGATTACGAGTTGAACGCTTCGATTTGAAGTTGAATGTGTCAGAAAGCGGGTTTTTAGCGTTGCGTCCAGCGCATATCGCAGCAAAGCCGAGTCAACACGTAATTGATGTGCGCTCTTGCTTCCGAGCGATGCGTTTGGCTTTGCGCATTTCGAGCAATCGACGTGCTGCCCGCTCGATCGCATCGGGTATTTCTGTCGCGGAAATGCGTTTTAGCTTCGGCTTCGGGCGGCTCTTGCGGTGGCGGCGTGCTTCAAACTTCGCCTGCTGTTCAGGAGTCCGGCGGCTCCGATGATACGCTGCAATCTGCGCTCGCGTTTCGGTCGATACGATTTTGCCTTTGTGTATCGCACTGATTTTCGCACGAGCCTCTGCAGTGTGAACCATACCGGGTGTGCCTTGACCACCTGCGTTCGCGTTGGCTCCGCCAGGGAAGGAATAACGCAGCACTTCGATCCATCTCCGTTCGGCTGCGGACCAATCCCCGTCAGCAGGAACAGTGGCCACGACATACACCCGGACGTGCTCGCCGCAAGCGTTCAACCACCTAGAAACGGGACGGTGAGGATTGATGCGCGCCGACTGGCGATGTGATTTTAGACGAAATTCCGGGGCATCCACCGTCTTGCCGCAGTAGAACGGAAAGCCGATGCTGCGCACGGCCTGTTGCGTTTCGGGTCGGACGTCGACCAACCAATAAATTGTCGTGGGTCGATCGTTCGCGCGGCGCATTCCGCCAAGATACGCGACTTTAGCCGACTGTCAACTTACCGCCCGCTCTGCATCTGCAGCGACTTCACCACCAACTTGCGATCGTAGCAGTCTTGCTGGTCCTGTTTGGATCGACCAGCCTCGCGGACGCATTCACGCCGCGCCTGCTGCCCGTATGTCTCAGGCGGAGCGGGCGGTTCGTAGGTCGCAACGATGGCTGCGAGCATGGTGATCAGGATTAGGCCGGGGATCAATTTGCGCATCTGGCCAGCGTAGCGGGCCTGCGCGGGGCGAATCAACCGGGTAAGCCGACAGTCAACTAATTCCCTCACGGCGAATCGTCACCATGGGCCGCCCATCGCCGGCCGCGCCCACCATGTAGCGCACGCCGACCTTGGGAATGTCTGACGTCTTACATTCGCCACGCACCCACACGACCGTCCGCTTGCCTTGCACGATGGGTTTCTCGGAACGAAAGCCCATGCGCTTCATGATCGCGCCGCGCGTGACGGTGGCGCCGCCATTGCGCCAGTTCGAGAGATTGGACAAATGGACGAGGTCGGCGGCAGTGATGAAACTGACGGGACCGGAGTGCGTCGTCTCGGTGAACCATTCGCCCAACATGATTTCCATGTCGGTGGCGCTGCGCGCGTTTTCCTGATGCAGGGCGGCATCGCCCCACACGTCGCGCGGTATCGCGAAGTCTGCGCCGTTGGACTCTAGCGCGGCAGCCTCGCCGACGAGCTGGCCAATGTTCTCGCGCAGCCATGCGAGGTCGATTTCGCGCTCCACCTTCACGGGCAAGAAACGCCTGTTGCCGGTGGGATCCACCAAAGGTTCATCTTCATTTGTGGTCCCGACAAAAATGTTACGGCGGGGCCGTTCGGACACGCTGCGCGCGTAGGCGGTGCGGCCAGCGTCGACTTGGCGCGAGAGCATGGCCTTGACGTGGTTCGGGTTGGCGCTGCCGCGCATGCCCATTTCGCCGATTTCAACGACGAGTTTGCCAGCCAGCGACAGGACCAGCTCTTTCGCGGCGTCGCCGAGCAGGACCGTGTCGGTGAACCATTCGGGCAGGATGGAAAGCGCCTGCGCCATGGTCGACTTGCCGGAGCCTTGGAAGCCGAAAAACACCGCCATGGTGTCGTGCTTGCAGCCGGGATGCCGCGCCCGCCGAACCATGCCGCCTATAATGTTGCGCGCGACCGCCTGATGATACGGGTCGCAAGGCACACCGCACGTTGCGGTCAGCCAGATTGCGAGGCGGGGCGTGCGGTCCCAATTGGTTTCGAGCGTGGAGAGCATGTCCAGCGCGGGGTCGATCGTATTGGCGTGTGCGAGGGCGAGGAGCGATTCCCAAAAGAAGTCCTTGCCGGGCCGGAAACGCGTCTTGGTCCGATTCGCGCGAGTGCGCAACTTGGCCACGGCAGCGTCGTCGATATAGGTCCAGTCTGGCCAGCGCAGATCAATGTCGATCCCGCCGCGAATTTCCATGCGTTCGAGCCATGCGTTCCAGCGGATTTCGACGCCGAGAATGCCGAGGAAAACGGCTACATTATCCGAATTGTCGTGCTGGATTTCGCCTTTCGCGTCGTACTCCCATTTGTCCTGCGTGACCGTGATGCGCTCGACTTTTTCGGACAGGTTCGCAGCGGCCAGGTTGATCTTGCGGTCGGGCAGGGTGTGACCGAGTGCGCGAATGCGGCGGCAGACAGATTCGAACACGTCCGCGTGCATGATGTTGAGCACGGCCAACGCGTCGGTCGCGCGTGCGGGCTTGAACTTCTGTGGCGGCTCCGCCATGGCCATGATGCGTTCGATGCAGGACTGCATCGGGACGTAAAGACCGTGACCTTCCATGGCGGGCGGCAGCGTGGGGTAATCATCCGCGATCGGCCGCGCAGGTGCGTCGGTGGTGGCGGACAGAAATTCGTTCAGAATTGGCGTCGCGAGCGTGGTGAGAAGTTCCTGGCCGGCAAGCATCGGCATTCCAGCGGGGCCGGGTGGGAGCGGCATGCTGGATGAGAGCGAGGCGCCCGCAGCGGCAGCAATGGCAGCCACGCCATCGAACATGCTGCTGGTCGACTTGCGCACGGTGCCACGCCAGCCGAGATTGTGTGCGCGTTGCAGGAACGTCTGCAGCGTGACGGAACTGCCGGTCGGATCAGTCGCAAACGACCGCCATTTGGAATATTCGGTGTCGCCGTCGACTGTCTCGTCGTGCGTCAGTTGCCAAAGTTCGAGGCCGCTGTCGCCGAACTCGATCTTGAGGGCCATGCCGATCGCCAGCCAGTCCTCGTAACTGGAAAAGCAGTCGCGCTCGTTTAGCCAATTGAGAAGGGCCGCAACATCGCCGCGGTCCTTGTCGCCTGTTGCGGTGGCGGACAGGGCGCGCGGTGCTGGCGTGCAGTGCTCAATGAGGGCGTCGGGCGCGGGATGCGGCGGGGCGTCGGAGAGGAGGAGGTAGGGCTTGCCGTCGAACGTGCTGCCGGCCGCGACAGTGTAGCCAACGCACCGAATGTTGATGCGTTTCTTGATAGCGTCGGGCTGGCGTAGCGTGGACGCGTCGATGTGCGCGGGGACAGTAAGGTAGCAGTGCCAGCCGCCGCTCGGGGATTGGATGTGCGGCATTAACGGGGCGGCAAGTCCCCATTCGGTGCAAAGATGGCACCACAATGCCCACGCCTCGGCGCGGCCAGTGTCACCGCCGGACGTGTCAATGTCCGCGATGATCCACTGCGAAGCAAACGCGACGACGCCGAAATTGCAATTGGGATTGGCGGACTGCCATGCGGCCCATTGCGCGGGATCGCGGGAAAAGTCGTGCTTGAATGAGGCGATGATCCCGGTCGGCGCTTTTTTTCCGGCGGGAATAGGGAAAAGCGCGGCGCCGTGGCGTGCATAATAGGCGAGGGCTGTAGCGGTGAGGGTGTCGGTCATCGTGCAGGCACCAGAAGTACGCCAAGCCCTGTGAATTCAGCGTTTTGCAACGCCTGCACCGCTTTTGCGCCTTTAGCTAAAAGACATGTCCCCTGCGCTGGCGATGTTCCCGGCTGTCCATTTGCATCAATGAATTTGATTTTAGGCGCAACGAACAGGATCGCATCCGCTTTCGTTGCGAACCGCTGCCACCACGGCGCTGATGTACGATCCGGAACGAGCGCGATGCCATTTTCATGATCAAAGAACTTCTCTAGCCACGGCACCAATCCGTTGCGACCGCCGAATGGCGGGTTCATCCAGACGAAGCCGGACCAGTTGCGTTCAAGGCTTGCGAAGGTGCAGAATTCTTTCGCCGGGATCCAAGGTGTTGTGAATTGCCCCGGACTCGCCACGTCCAAATCAAATTCACAGCCGAGCGCCTGAAACACATGCGGAGGTGTGTACCATTCGTCCGTCGCGCCGACACTCTGTTCGTGCAAAGCCATCACGCACGCACCCGCTCGTTCAAAAACGCCTGCAATTCAAGGGCTTTTGCGTTCCATGCGTGGAAGCGGCGCAGGGCGTCAGACGAGGGAATCGCGGGACCGACCGGGCCAAATCTCCCCATTATGTCCGCGATATATTCTGCCTCGCGCTCGCACAGAATGACGGGAAAGCCCTTGTTGCTGGCGGCGATCGCAGTGGTGCCGCTGCCGCCGAACGGGTCGAGGATTGTCCCCCCTGGCGGCGTGATCAGCGTGCAGAGCCATTCCATGAGGCTGATGGGCTTGACGGTCGGATGCTTGCTGCCGTTGCGGTCGGCCTTGGAAGCCTTGGCGGAATAGAAAAAGCGGGCAGCGGAGCCGGAGTCGCCGCGTTTAGCGTGCGCGCTCGGCGGCGGCATTTTGCCGAATACGTTGTTGTTGCGCTGTTCCGTGCCTTTAACGTCGCCTTGCTGCCCCTTACTGTCGGGAAACGCCCCGACCACTTCATCCGAGCCGTCGTGCACCACGTTGGCGGGCCAGCGACCGAGATCGGAACCGTTGCCGCCCATCGCAACGCCCTTGCCGAACGGCGCGGACGTATCCTTGACGAGCGACGGTTTACGCGCCGTGCTCGTGCCGTCGTGAGCCTGGACCCTTGTGTCATCAATATTCAACGCGCCGGTGCGCCAGCGCAGCACATTGGCGGCGACCGTGCCTTCCGACAGCGGCTTGCGCGCCAGCACGATCGGCTCGAATGCGGGTTTGAGCGCGGTGCCGAAGCCGTCAAACTCTCGGGCTTGTGGCGAGCCGGGGATGTATTCGTGATACTCGCCGCCGACATGTCCGGTAGTGCCGATTTCTTTTGTCGATGACCGTCCGGTTACTGCGCCTTTCGCACCTTCAACGCCCAATTCCTTGTCGATGAACTTCGACACGTCCTGACTTTTCGGAAACCCCGTTCCGTAAACCCACATCAACGAGTCGCGAATCTCAAACCCGGCATCCTCGATCGCGCAGGTCATGCGATGATAGGTGCGGCTCGCGCTGAACGCGGCGAGGTGCCCGCCCGGTTTCAGCACGCGCAGGACTTCGGCCCACAAGGCGGGATCATTGGCAATGCCGGTATTGTCCCAACCCTTGCCCATGAAATTGAGTTCATACGGCGGGTCGGTTACAACGCTGTCGACGCTGCAATCCGGCTGCGAACGCAGCGCGTCGCGGCAGTCAGCATGGAAAAGCGTTGCGGTCGGGGCGAGCTGAATTTTGCGCATCAGCACGGCGGCGGCGGTGGAATAGGGCGCCTATGCGTCGCGCCGAGTTTGCAACGAATGCCGTCCGCAGCGACCTTTCCGCAAGCGCAAATGCCGTTCCATTCGCCTTCTACCGCCGGTAGCGGTGATGACGGCAACGGGACCGGACATGGGGGAATGGGGATTTGCATAGGAGGGGCACATTGCCCCATAATAAGCCGACTGTCAACTTAAATGCAGCCGGGCTATCCGTAGCCAGTGCGGTCACTGGCTAACACAACATGCGCGCTGTTTTACCGGCGCTTAGGTGCGACCGGACGCCATTTTTCTCCCATCGATTCGACATCGTGCAGCACTTGTGCGCGCAGATTGCTTAGGCCGTCGTCGACATCAATACCTTTATCTGCAAGCGCGCGTATGGTTTTTGCCAAGTGCCGAGCGCGGTCGATCGTGAGGTGGTCGACTTCTCCGGGTGCGTGCCGGCCGATTAGAAAATAGGGGCGCTTGCCCTCTTTGTTGTAATATTGAACGTGGAAAGAAGCATTGCCGGTTGGACGAATCATGCAGTGCAGACCGGGCTGTTCCTCGTCGGCGATGGTGACTTTCGGCAACGGCAAACGCCCGCTCTTTAAATCGTCGATGAATTGCTCGATCAGCTTGACGCTGAATTTGCTTTCTCGTGACGTGCGCCGACCAGGCTTCTCTGCCGTGTCGGATTTCTTCCGGGTGGAGATTGCCACAACGCTCTCCTGTACTCTGTCTTTTTCTGCGCAGACTGTCACAAAATAAGTTGACAGTCGTCCAACAAGCCGACTATAAATAAACCACTAACGCGACGCAACACGAATCTGTAGGAAAGAAAACCCATGCCATTTACGGTTAAGCTGATGCGCAGCCCACTCGCGGTCGAGTTCGAGGTGGGATCGATTGAGGAAGCCCTCGGCATTCTCCAGGACAACAAAGAAAAATTCCTCGAACTGCTCGAATTCTCGTCTGAACTCGGCGGCAACGCGGAAGATGCAGTGACCACGGCCATCGTGGCTGCGCCCGGTAGCGAAGGGGCAGAAGCGGCACCAGCGCGTCGCACACGCGGTAAGGGCAAGGCTGCAGCCGAGGCCGTCGCACCCGCGCCGCTGGCTGTACCGGATGCTGCACCACCAACGCCACCCGCTCCGGTGGACGCCACGCCGAACGCAAACGGCATTCCCGCCTTCCTCGACCGGACCGCCGCTGCACCTCCGCCGCCGCCTCTGATGCCGTCGGCTCCGCCGGTCGCGCCTCCCGCTGCCACGCCGCAATTCATCCTCGGTAACAAGATCGCCGACGATTTGCAGAAGCGTCTCGACGGCAGCGCGGACAAGGGCGCAGCGTTGCAAGCGTGGCTGATGCCTCACGTCACCGCGATCACGGTGCCGACCGCGACCATCGACGAGGTCATTGCGGTTATCCGCTTCACGGCGGACGACAAGGTGGCGCATCTGGCGCCCGCGCTCGGCATTTCTTAGACTTGCAAGAGTCGACAGTCGGCTTATAAGTTGATAGTCGTCGCGCATTCGGCGCGGCGGCGGACGGCAAGGAAAGGGACCGTACAATGAACGCGCACAACTATTTTGGCTTCGATGATTGGGCCGATGTAATCAGCCAGTTCAACGCTGGTGATGACGACAAGACCGAACCGGAATTCGTCTATGCGATTTACAATACACTGTCGTATGAAGGTTCGGCAGACGTTGTGTTTCGCCGCAATGGAAAGTGGTTTCACAACAATGGCGGACACTGTTCCTGCTACTGTTTAGAGGACCAGTGGAACCCCGCCGCGCTTGATCCGCAGGTGCATTTACTGGCAGTCGCCAACGGCAAGCGCGATTTGTGCGTGGCCGATACCGAGGGCGATTTTCCGGCGGCGACGCAGGAAGCCTTTGACGCTTGGCTTGCGTGGGCGGTGTCGTCATGAGCATCAACGTCGATCCCAACGCAGCCCACGCCGTATACGCGCCGAGCAGCGCGCATCGCTGGACCGTCTGCACCGCCAGCGCCACGGCGATTGCGGCACTCGGCGAGCAGGAGGAGGGCGCGGAAGCCGCGGAAGGTACGCGCGCCCATGATGAAATCGAGCGGGTGTTGGGGCCGTACAGCGGCGACGGCCTCGGCTGGTGGCTGGAAAACCCGGACACGCTTATTGCGCCCTTGGACAATGATCATCCTGCAGCATACGGCATCGCGTTGCTACTCGACTACGTCCGGAATCTGCCACCTGGCAAACTCTGGATTGAGCAGCGCGTGCGGCTCACCGATCAGATTTGGGGCCGCTGCGACGTTGCGCATTGGGACGAGGCGAGCGCCACGCTAACCATCGTGGACTACAAAAACGGGTTCGTCGACGTCGACGCCGTGGAGAACGAACAACTCCGAATTTACGGCGCCGGTTCAATTTATACGCACAAGCTGCCGGCGAAGTGGATCCGTTACGTCGTGGTGCAGCCGAACTCCTTTATGCCAGTGCCGCGCGTGAAACAGTGGGTCGAAAGCGCCGAGGACTTGTTTGCATTCGCCAGCAAGGTGGCAGCGATTCCCGCAGGCGATCTGACCTTCACGGCTGGCGAGCAGTGCAAGTATTGCCCGCTGTTCGGCCGCTGCCCGGCGTCGCAGGACGTGCTCCTGAAACTCAATGTGATGCTGGCCAATCCGCCGGATGCCGTGCGACCGGACCAGGTCGCCACGTTCATGGCGTGCAAAAAGCCGATCGAGGATTGGTTCAAGGCGCTCGACAAGGCAGCGACCAAGTCCGCGCTGTCCGGCAAGGTGCCCACAGGCATGAAACTCGTGCAGACGGTGAAGCACCGCGCGTGGATCGACGAGACAACGGCGCGCGCTGCTATCCTGGCGGCGCACGGGCCAAATGCGCTCGATGTGCCGACGCCGTCGCAGGCTGAAAAGTTGGGCGGTATCGACGTCGCTGCGCTTTCCAGCAAGCCCGAGGGTGGACCTGCACTCGCCTTTGAATCCGACAAGCGGCCCGCATGGGCGCCCAAGTCTGCCGCGGAAATGTTCAAAGGAGTGACGGGAGCAACAACATGACACCAGAACAGCAAGCAGAGATTCGACCGATTGGACAAGACGTCGGCGCACGCATCAGTGTCTTGGACCACGGCTTTGTTCGTCTCGTCGACTCCATGGGCGGCGATCTGTCTGTGGTTCGTGCTGCGCGCGTTTCGTATGATGCTGCGTGGCGGGCAGGGGAGAATCAGGGCAGCGACGCGCGCCTGATTAACTATCTCTGGAAAAATCACCACACGACGCCGTTCGAGGCGGTGACGTTCACGTTCGAAATCAAGGCACCGATTTTCGTATTTCGCCAGTGGCATCGTCACCGTACCTGGTCGTTCAATGAACTGTCCGCGCGCTATCGCGAGTTGCCGGAAGAATTCTATGTGCCCGCGCCGGACGTGATCGGTGCTCCGTCCAAGGATAACAAGCAGGGGCGGGACATGACGCCTGCGAACCCGGTGTGGTGCGCGACGCAACGGGCGGTGATCGCAGAGGCTTGCCGTATCTCTTTCGAGACGTATCGCGATCTTTTGGCTTCTGACGTTCCTCGCGAATTAGCACGATCGGTGCTGCCCGTTGCTACATACAGTCATATGTTCGCGACGGTCGATCTGCTGAACTTGCTAAAATTCCTCACGCTCCGCTGTCACAGCCACGCTCAATATGAAATCCGTGTCTATGCCGACGCCATGCGAGAATTGATCCGGCCCGTTGTGCCGGTCTGCCTCGCCGCGTGGGAGAATAAGTTGACAGTCGACTCATAAGCAGATAGTTTGCCAAAGTCGTAGTTTTAACCCCAGGAGTGAAGTCCATGACAGACGTTAAACACAAGTCGCAGCGCAGTGAAACCATTCTGATCGGTGAAGCACGCATTGCGTTCCCGTTCCACCACGAGAAGCGCACGAAATCGGCGGGCGGCAAGCCGCTCGACAAGCCCCGCCATGATGCGGTCGTGCTCGTTCCGCAACTGTCCACCGACCCGGCGCAGTGCGCGAATTACGGAAAGCTGGCTGCGCTCTGCATGGAAGCGGCCCGCAAGGCATGGCCGTCCAGCGTTGATGCGGCCGGAAACTGGACGTGGCCGGCGGGCGGCAAGTGGCCGATTCAGAACGGCAACACTCCGCACGCTTCGAAGCCGAAGCCGGGAATGCCCGCCAAGACGCCGGAGCAGATCGCAGCAGCGAACAAGTGGCGCGAGGGGTATTGGGTCATCGAGGTTTCCACGAATCTGGATCCGGGTCCGCGCGTGTGCGTGATGCAGAATGGTGTGGCACAGGAGATTCCGGCGAAGGTCGTCGCAGGGGTGCAGCTCTATAAGTCAGGCGATTACGGTTATGTTTCGCTGAATGCGTATACGTTCCAGAACGAAACATGGGGTGTGAACTTCGGATACGAAGGCGTGCTCTATACCCGACCAGGTGAGGCGATCGGCTCGTCTGGTCCCCGCTCGGCATCGCAGATGTTCGGAAGTGTCGCCGGGATGGTGGCGCCTCCGAATACGCCAACGGTAATTTCCATTCCCGCGGCTCCTGCGGTTCCGGGTGCGGCACCGAGCGCCGCCGCGCCGCAGCCTCCGGCTCCGCCTGCGCCAGTCGCAGCACCGCCGCTCGCTCCTGCGGCCGCAGCACCTCCGGCTCCGCCGATGCCACCTGCGCCACCCGTACCGGGCACGTTGCCGGCGTTCCCGGCACCACAGTAATTCCAACACGGCGCGGGCTTAGTTGTGCGTACCCGCGCCGTCACCACTCACGTCGGGCGACAGGGTTTGTTGGTCCTTTCCTTGTCGCACGCCCCAACGGCCGGCAGCGGAGCCGGTGAGATTCCGCTGCGTAAATTTGACGAGGCAGAGGGGACACGTCCTGTTCCCGGCATGAGCCATAAGGCTGGCGAGCAACAGTGCAAAACCATGGGCGTGACAGCCGGAGAGACGGCAATATTTTCCAGGGTGGGACAATGCCGCGCGGTCGCAAACCAGTACCACTTGACCCGAACGCGACAAGTAAAGTCTGCACGGGCTGCAACGTTGAAAAGCCGTTCGACGATTTCCATGCGCACAGCATGGGACGATACGGCAAGAGAAGTCGGTGCAAAATCTGCCAGCGAGAAGCCAATAAGCCATGGACGCACGCGAACATCGACAAGGTAAATGAATACGGCAGACGTTGGCGAAAAGAAAACCCCGAAAAACTTGAACGCTCGCTCGCCAAATACCTGGAAACGGTTGATGGGCGCGCGAGCACATTGTGGAACGCGGCAAGGCAGCGCCGCCCCGAGGGTTTCAGTCTCACCAAGGCGCATGTTGCTCGTGGAATTGGACTAGGGGCGTGCCCTAGAACTGGTTTTCCGTTTGATTTGTCGGCACGCTTCCGCAGTCGGTCCGAAAAATCCCGCAGTCCGTTTGCGCCATCCTTGGACCGCATTGATAACGCGCTCGGTTACACTGACGCGAACGTTGAAGTCGTATGCTCGCAGTTCAATATGATGCGCGGCGAGCTGACCCATGCTGAATTACAACAGTTCTGTCGCGCGCTCGTAGAGCGCGAAGCATGACTGTCTCGCTCGATCACGCCATTGTTTACGACATTGAAACACCCGAGCCGAGGGTGTTCACTTTTCATTGCGTTGGCTTGTTCAACGACACTGAAATGACCTTTGAGATTTCATGCTATCGCGATGATCGCGCGTCGTTGCTCGAATGGTTCGAATATTGGCGCGAGATTGAAGCGCCCATGATCTCCTTTAATGGACTGGCGTTCGATTATCCTGTTCTGCATTTCATCTGGCAAAATCCATACTGTTCAGTCGAGGAAATTTACCAGAAGGCCCAAGATCAAATTTTTGATCATGCCCCCTTCAAGACAGTGCGACCGAGCGATTGCTTTGCGCCGCAGATCGACCTTTATAAGATAATGCATTTCGATAATCGCGCAAAAAGCACCAGCCTCAAGGCGTTGCAATTTGCCATGCGCTCCGATTCCGTGATGGAAATGCCGATCCCGTTTGGACAGCCGCTTACCGAGGACCAGGTGCGCAATGTTCTGATTCCATACAATCGGCATGACACAACTGAGACCAAGAAATTCGCGCTGTTCTCCCTCGACGCAATCAAATTCCGAATTGAACTGATTGAAGCGGACATGGTCCGTGGTGACGTGCTTAACTTTAACGACACCAAGATTGGGTCACGACTCGTCGAGCAGCGACTTGGCGACGAACTTTGCTACACTTGGGAAACAGGTCGCAAGGAAGCACGGCAGACAATCCGCGATGCGATTCGCGTGAACGACATTATTTTCCCCAATGTCGAATTCCGAAATCCAGAGTTCGCGCGAGTGCTCGCATGGTTACGCAATCAGACTTTGAGCGCCGATGAAATAACCGGCAAGATTAAAACCAAGGGTGTGTTCACGGGTATATCCGCGAACGTCGGCGGAATTGATTTTGTTTTCGGTACGGGCGGAATGCACGCGTCGGTCAGCGCGCAACGGTTTCAAGCGGATGACGACTATGCGATCGTGGACATTGACGTCGCCGGCATGTATCCGGCCATTGCAATCGCCAATCAGCTTTATCCGGAGCACCTGGGGGAAAGGTTCGTTTTTGAATTCGCGCAGTTGCCGTTGGAGCGCGCAAAGTACAAGAAAGGCACAGGTCGCAGCAACGCGTTGAAGCTAGGCGGCAACGCTACAATCGGCAACACAAACAACGTTTACTCGTGCTTCCTTGACCCGCAGATGAACATGTCTGTGACCATCAACGGCCAGTTAGCAATCTGTATGCTTGCTGAATGGCTGTTATCCGTCGAGACGCTGCAAATCATCCAGGCTAACACGGACGGAATCACATATCGATGTCATCGTGCCGTACTTAAGCACGCGGAAATCCTTCGAACCATTTGGGAGCGCACCACCCGATTGACATTGGAGGAGGTGCGGTACTCACGCATGTGGATCCGAGACGTGAATAATTACGTCAGTGAATCCGTCGATGGCAAATTGAAACAGAAGGGCGCGTATTGGTTCCCGCGCAAATTTCCAGATGATCTAACCGGGAACTGGCACAAAGACTACAGTGCCCAGGTGATCATTAAGGCCGCAGTCGCGCACATGGTCGAGGGCGCGGACATAGAACGGTTCATCTACGGGCATTCTGACCCGTTCGACTTCATGTGCAGGGCCAAGGTCGATCGTAGCAGCAAGTTGATGATCGGCGACCAGGAGGTGCAGCGCATCACGCGCTACTATGTCGCGCACAACGGCGGGCCGATGCGCAAGATTTCGCCGCCGACTGGCGAGCCGGGTACATACAAGCGCAAGAACGGCGTATCGCAGTTCGAGTACGACACGATCATGGGACAGATTGCGCCGGGCACATGGGACGAGCGCATACACACCAAGAATAAATCCAAGTACAAGACGCGCGAAATGGGCATCGAGGCGGGCTATCTCGTCGCGGAATGTAACGAGGCGTCGCGATTCGATTTTTCCAATCTGAACTACGAATGGTATGTTGAAAACGCAAAAAAGCTGGTGATTGGATGAGCGCAACCCTACACCAGGGCGACTGCTTGGAAGTAATGCGCGGCATTGCGTCAGGCAGCGTGGATTTAACAGTAACGTCGCCGCCTTACGACAATTTGCGAACGTATAACGATTCATTGAACGATTGGACGCCTGCAAAATGGCAAGCGATCATCGCGGAATTGTATCGCCTTACGAAAGATGGCGGTACGGTAGTTTGGGTGGTTGCGGACGCGACGATAAAAGGCAGCGAAACCGGAACATCGTTTCGTCAGGCACTTCACGCTATCGACTGCGGCTTTCGACTTCACGACACGATGATTTGGAATAAACCAAATATACTTCCGTTGACTCATAATCGCTACGAACAATCGTTCGAATATATGTTCGTGTGGACAAAAAATGCTCCGAAAACATGGAACGGCATCAAAGATAAAATGAATGTGGGTTTCGGTCGAGACGTCAGTGGCACACGACGCGAACTTGACGGCACCACAAAAAAATTAAATGGCGTTGGCCGAAAAACCATTGGCGAATTCGGTTTGCGATTTAATGTTTGGAATGTCGAAACCGCCAAGGGTAAAAAAGAATTCGATCATCCTGCACCATTTCCGTTTGCGCTCGCAGCCGACCATGTTGCCAGTTGGTCAAATCCCGGCGACGTGGTGCTCGACCCGTTTATGGGCAGCGGCACGACCGGAGTCGCCGCAATTCAAGCCGGACGTCGCTTCATAGGAATTGAGCGCGACGCGGACTATTTTCAAATCTGCCAGAAGCGCATCAGCGAAGCGCGCGGACCGGCACTGGTCATCGATCTAGCCGAGGTCCGTCGCTTCCACGCGTGGAACGCAAAGGCAGCGTCACTGCAAGCGTATCTCGACGCGAGGCTGTCTGCGTGACCCGCGCCCCCGAGGAATTCGACGTACAGCGCGCGTTCTTTCAGTGGTGCGTCGGCTGGCCGGATCGTGACGGCGTTCCTACCAAGCCCGTGATGCTCGCGCCAGGTGTCGAGGTGTGGCACACGCCGAACGGCGGAAACCGCGACGCGCGAGAGGGTAAGCGGCTCAAGGAATCAGGCGTGGTCGCGGGGATCCACGACATTCTGTTTTTGCGCCTGACGGACTTCGGACAGTATGGGAAATGGGGATTGCTGTTCGGCCTCGAATTTAAGAAGCCGGGCGGGCCGCAGCCGCCGTCGCGGCAGCTCTCCAAATCGCAGCAGTTGATGCACCCGCGCTTGCTCGCGGCCGGCATGGCTGCATCGACAGTAGTGGATAATCTGAAAGATGCCCGCGCCTTTTGTTATCAGAATAAGTTGACAGTCGGCTTAGAATGAGTCAGGGTAGGTTAACGAAAGGGACGCCCACATGCGAATCTTGCTGATCGAACGCGATGCGGCGACCGCCCAGGCAATCGAACTGATGCTCAAAGCGGATGGCTTCAACGTCTACACGACCGACCTCGGCGAGGAAGGCGTGGACCTTGGAAAAATCTATGATTACGACGCCGTCATTACGGAATTGCTTTTGCCGGATATGTCTGGTTTTGATGTGGTCAAGCAGTTGCGTACTGCGAAAATCCAATCCTCGATACTCGTTCTGTCCGGCCTTTCCGATGTGTCCGATATCGTGAAGGCTCTCGGCGTCGGCGCCGACGACTATCTGACAAAGCCTTTCCATCGGGATGAACTTATTGCGCGCATCCGCGCTGTCGTGCGCCGTCGCAAGGGTCACACGACCAACGTCATCACGACAGGCGATCTTATCGTCAATCTCGACAGCCGCACTGCCACGGTGCGCGGCGCAACAGTTCATCTGACCGGCAAAGAATACCAAATGCTCGAACTGCTGTCGCTGCGGAAAGGCATGACGCAGTCCAAGGACGCATTCGCGAATCATCTATATGGCGGGCGCGACGAACCGGAGTTGAAAATCATTGACGTGTTCATCTGCAAGCTGCGCAAGAAACTGCGCGCGGCAGGGTGCGATGCGGTCGAAACGGTGTGGGGGCAGGGATACGTCCTGCGCGATCCGAATGTGCCGCGCGTGGGGTCGCCCAACTTGGTGCCGGAAGTGCGCGACATGATCGAGCAGGGCGCCTCGTGGAGTTCGCCAAAGATGGGCGAGCATGACCACGTCACCAGCCCGCCGTTGGCGCCGCTATGACCCGCAACATCCCCGCCACGCTCGCCGGCTTCGGCCTTTGTCTTTGGATGGGCATGTGCCTCGCCAGCGCCGTGCCGTCGTCCATGGTCGCCAGCTTTTATGACTGCTACCAGCCGGGGCAATGTTCCAGAAGCAAGCGCACGGCGTCGGGCGAGCAGTTCAATCCCCACGGCATGACGGCCGCGCACAAGACGTTGCCGTTTGGGACCAGGCTGCGCGTCTGTCTCCGGTCGTGCGTCGTGGTGCGGATCAATGACCGCGGTCCATTCATCAAGGGGCGCTCGCTGGACCTTAGTAGGGGTGCTGCGATGGCCATTGGCCTGACCGGCGTGTCGCGTGTGACCGTGGAGGTGATGTGATGGTGTCGATCAACGGTCGGCGCGTCAAACTGCTGGCTCAAGAAGGACAGCCCGTGGGCATCGCCCGCGATTGGCGCGAAGATTCGGACTGGATGAAAGTCGTAACCGACGACGGCGTGACATACATGGTCCACTACATGGACAAAATCGAGATTCTACGGTGAGCGCAACACTGCACCATGGCGACTGCTTGGAAGTCATGCGCGGCATTGCGTCAGGTTCGGTTGACATGATCCTGTGCGATCTGCCGTATGGCACTACTGCCTGCTCTTGGGATGCGGTGATTCCGTTCGAGCCATTGTGGGCGCAGTATCGACGGATCATTCGACCGGGCGGTGCTGTTGTTTTGTTTTCTGGCGAACCCTTTACCAGTACATTGATTTGCAGCAACCTTCCGGAGTTCAAGTACCGTTGGACATGGGAAAAGGTTCGTCCGACCGGCTTCCTCAATGCGAAACGTCGACCACTTAAAATTGTCGAGGATGCGTGCGTGTTCGGCGGTTCACGGTACTATCCGCAAGGCTTGGTGGCCGTCCATCGCGAAATGCGCAATTCCAAATCGAAAAAACTCGGCGGCGGGCACGTCGGCACCGTGGAAAACGAGTCGTATGTCCAGGAAGCGACGAACTATCCGCGCGATTTAATAAAATTCGGCCTCGACGAAGCCACCAAACTACACCCAACCCAAAAGCCCGTCGCGTTGATGGAATACCTCATTCGCACGTACACGAACCCCGGCGATACGGTCCTCGACAATTGTATGGGCAGCGGTACGACCGGCGTTGCTGCCATTCAGAGCGGCAGGCGCTTCATCGGAATTGAGCGCGACCCTGACTATTTTGCGATTTGCCAGAAGCGCATCGCCGAGGCGCGTGGGCCGGGAGTGGTCATCGATCTTGACCAGGTTCGCCGCTTCCATGCATGGAACGTCCGCGCCGCCGCGCTGCAAGCGTACCTCGATGCGCTGGCGCTACGCCGTGGCGTTATCTCGCCACGAGAGGTCGCGAACGAGGCGATCGACCTGCCATAGGAACGTCGGCAGCGAAACGTCATTCTGAATCGTGCCGACCACATGCAATTGCTGACCCTCACTGGAATGGCCAGCCGCTCCGGCACCCGCGCCGGGGCGCTCGACGCGAACCAGAACGCCGCCGGCCGCAACGATGGCGTCGGCTTCGTTCGGAAAGCGGCAATCATCCACGACCACGGGAACGCCGTCTGGCACCTTGGCCAGGGCAGCATTGAATGCTCGGATCCACAAATCGGACGCGATCATGTCGCGTCCCCATTCAGTGCCGATCGTCTGCATTGCATAGCGCGGCGTCTTGCCGCCGAGCAGGTCGCATGGGACTTCTTTGCGGTCGCCTTCAATTTCCGCCTCGGTCAGCCCGAGCGCGCGCATCATATCCTTGAGCGGGCCGGCGAAACGGAGGCGTTGGTAGCCGTGAGTCTTGACCAGGTGTTGCGCGGCGGTGCTCTTGCCGCTACCCGCGAGGCCGGTAAAGGCGATCAGGGTGCGCGGCAGGGCGGGCACCAGCGTCGGGCTTTCCACGGTCGGTAAACTTTCCACGCAGGATCCAGTGCCGCGGCATTTGGCGTTTGGACAGGTCGGCGGACAGCAGTCGATGTATTTCGACATGAGCGGGGTGGCTCCTACAGGGCGAGAAAAACCAGCACCAGGAAAACGAGAATGCCGGCCGCGAAACAGATCAATCCGAAACAGCCTGTCAGGATGGCGCCAAGAAACGCGCCGCTCTCGAACGAGACGCGCGTGCCGAACCCGCGCTTGATCAAATAGAGGCCAACCAGAATCAGGGCGAGGGCGAGGTATTTCATGCCGCTGCCGCTCCGGTGACCATTTCGGGCGTCAGCGTGATGCGGCCGACTTCGCCGAATTGCTTGCTGTAAGTGATGACCTTGGCACTGCGACCGGACAGCCAGCCGCCATTCGCAGCGAAAGCGTCCGGCGCGGCAAGCGTCTCGTGCCGTTCCACCTTGATCGTGGTCGGCGCCGATTTCAGTTCGTCGCTGTGGAGATGCCCGAGGTGCGCGTAGCTGAATTTGGTGCGGCCGAAAATCTCGCGGAATTTGCCAGCGAGCACGCCGTCGATCGAATTGATCTTGCGCTTGTGGCCGTGGTGATAGAATAGGGACGTCTGCCCAAATTCGTAGACGTAGAACGTGCTGGCGCTACTGTCGACGGTCACGCGCGACTCGTTCTCATAGAACGCAGCGAACATTTCACGCAGCCAGGCGCCGCCGGCCGGGTCGTGGTTGGCGTCGGCCATGATAATGTGCACGCGCTGATGCTTCTCGAGCAGCATAGTGATGATCCGGCGCATGGTACGGATGACCACGCGGATCATCTTTTGCAAGCGACTGTCGGCGTCGAGAACGTGTGCATGCGTCGGGGTGACGCTGATATGCGCGTCATGGTGCAACAAGTCGCCGAGCTGGCAAAGTATGGCCGTCGAGGCGTTCGGCGACTGCGCGATGGCGGCTGCGAACCAGTCGAGCAGCAATTGCTCGGCAATCTTCAAATCATAGTCCGCGCCGGTTTCCTCTGCCCACGACAGCATGCCAAAATGCAGGTCGGTGACCGTGTATTGATTCAGGAGATTGGCGTTGCCACCGAGTGGAACAGGGACAGGCGCGGCGCGCGGCAAATCTTCCTTGAGCGCGGCGATCGTGGCTTCCATGGCCGCGGCCTGCGCGGCAGCATCCTCGGTCGTCTTGATCCACTCGACGATCTTGCCGCCATCGGCGTTGACCAGGGTCGAGACGCCCTTGATGCGATGACCGGCCGGGAGTTCGAACTGGTCGCCGTGCTCCGGCTTCTGTTGGATGTGCTGCGTGCCATCCGGAGCCGTGGTGACTTGCGCGATGCGGAAACCCGGCATGGCAGGCGGGTGATCTAGCAACATCCCGCGCTGTGCCGCTTCGCGTATCTGGCTTTGAAACGTACTGCGAGGGAGATTTGCTGCCGCCGCAGCGTGTGTCGTATTTCGATTGTGCGCTTCATAGAGCGCAACTGCCGCTCTTAACACTTCGTCCGTCTGACGAGGAGGCGCCATTCAGTGCCCGCCACGCTGGAAAAGCACAAGGCCAAGCCACCCGAGGGCACCCGTCACCAGCACGCCGATGGCCGTCGTCAACGCCGTGGCCTGCACTTTGTCCTTGGCCTTGCGCCACGATCGATTGTGCCGCCAGTCCTTCTGCATCTCGATCAGTTCTTTGGGGTCCGATACGTCAACGCCCATTGTCAGAAACAGTTTGCGCACAGCCGCATCGGCTGCGGCGGACGCAATGTCCTGAATCTCGGCGTCATTGAGTGGCATCATGGTCAGGCACCCGCCATGAACTGTCGCGCAACTTCCATGGGCGCGGTGATGCGGTCGCAAATCTGGCTGTTCTTGACGAGGGCGATGACTGCACGCGTCTCGCCGGGGTCCGTGGTCACGATGGCGCTTTCCGGATCGATCGTCATAACGTCGAGATTTGGAAAACCGTCGAGCATGTTCATGAGGCTTTCCAGTGCCGAGCCGCGCAGCACCACATGCGACCAATGGTTACGCTGCATCCCCTCGACGAACCATTGCAGGTCGTGACAGCGCGGCAACTCAGGGTTGGCGAATGCTGGACGGCCGGCGCAAGACGCAACGAGCAGAACCGCAAGGATGGCGAGGGCGCGCATCATTTCCAATCCCTTTGCAAATCGCCGTACCAGGCAAGAAAGCGATTGCCACACAGCCGCATCGCGACAAGGCGAGTGCGATCCTGTTTCCAGAGCGATTCCACGTCGGCCACGCTCAAGGCGCGGTCGGGCAAGGTTACGGCAGCTTTCCGGAAGCACGCTTGAATGTCGGCTGGCACGGCCGGCAGCGAACCGGCAGGCGACGAACCAGTTGTCGCGTTACAGCCGCCGAGGAGTCCACCGATGGCAAGGACGGCGAGAATGGCGAGCGCCTTCACTTGATTGCCCCTATGCGGTTTGCCGTGGCTTTGTCCAAGGCAGGCGTGTCATTGCGCGGTGTGTCGCCTGCCAGTGCTTCAAGCGCGTCGATGTAGGCTGCATCCGCTTTTGCACGCTCGGCGTCGGCGGCGGTTTGCTTCTGCAAGGTGTCGAGGCGGTTCTGCAGCGTCTTGACCTGCGCAGCGGCTTCCTCGCTCACGCGGCGCTGGTAAGCGTTCTTGTCGATCTGCTGGTAGGCGAGGCCGGCACCGAGAACGAGCAAGGCCGCGATGGCCACTTTCCAGTTGCGGGCGAACCATGCAATCGCGCCGAGCGCGACGACGGCCAGCGCCACGACCAGGATCAGCGCGAAGTTAGACCCGATATAGGAGAGCGCCCACATCACTTGCCGCCGCCTTTCGCGTTGCCGTAGCAGCACAGCGCAAGCACGCAGAAGATGGCGAGCACGATCCAGAAGGGCGTTCCGACAGGCATCAGGACACCTGCTTTCGGATCCATGCGCGCACGTCGCCTGGTCCCATGAACAGGACGATGACCACGGCAATCAGGAACAGACTGCCGATGATCGTGGCGACCACGCGCCAGTCGGTGAGATAGCCAAAGATGCCGACGCCCGCGCCGCCCGTGAACCAGCCGGTGAGTGCGCGCCACTTGCGCTTGACCCACGATGTGCGCGTTTCTGCGTCTGCCTCGGCGCTCGCCTCGGTTTCCTCGACGTGCGTGTCATGGTCGGCGTCGACCGTCACCACGGCAGTGTCCGGCGTCTTGCGCCGTGCGCTGATGTCGGTGCTGTCTGAGTCTGTGTGCGGCGGGTCGACGAAAGCCACTGGCTTGCTCGGGCCGGGGTAGCCCGAGGCGTCGCAGAATTCAAAGTGCATCGGATCGGTGCGCCCGCGATAGTCGCCGCCCCACCGCGCGCCCTGCCGCTTGAACGCGTCAATTACGGGCTGCGGGATGCTGCCGTGACCTTTGCCAAATCCGTTTTCTTCGGCGTTCAGATCGATCGCCGCACCATAGGCGTGGTTGGACCACTTCGTCGCCGAGCCGCGAACTTTGCGGGGGTTGTAGGCTCCTGCGAATTTGGAAATGCCGAGGGCGTCGATCTTCTTTTGATCGTGGCCGTAATGCTCCCAAATCTCCTTGAGAGCGGCGGCGAGGGCCGGGGCGGCTTTCCGATGGAAGCGGATGCGCTTGATCGGCTGGCCGTCGTAATACATCTGGAAAGGCGGGACGACGTCGACAAGCTGCCGGTCAATGTCCGGTCCCGGCGTTCCGTAGAAACGCAGGAGGGCCGCTTGATCGTCGGCGGGCCACTTCCCCATCGCTTAAACCGCCCCTTTCGGGTGCGCCGAGGCACAATTTGCAGCGTTTGTGACGATTTCCATTGCAAAAGCCTCTGATTTCGCGGCATTATGTCAGATAATAAGCCGACTGTCAACCAAATGGGGCGTTTGCTGCCGGTCTTAAGCGCGTGCTAAACACGATCCGCAGATGAAGGCGTGGACAAATGATGCAAACGACGGTCGATTTGGCGGCGCGACTTTGGGCCGAATCCCTGATTTCGCTTTGGGCCGGGTTTATTTTGGCCGGGCTGGCGGTCGAATATTTTTTCGGGACAACGCAACCCGTTAGGCGAGTCTGGCTAAATGTCCGAGTCTCATTCGTATATGCCGTGATTATTTTCGCGCTTGGGCCGTTCGTGTTTGTCACCACGAACGCGCTCGCTTCAAAGGTCGGACTCGGGTTCATTGATTTATCGTGGCTATCAAACCAAAGTGTCGCCGCTCAAATCGGGCTTGCATTACTAAATTTGTTTATCTTGGATTTCTTCATTTATTGGTTCCATCGAATGCAACATACGATAGGCTGGATGTGGGACATTCACCTCGTCCATCACAGCGACGAAGATATTAACGTCACGACGACGACACTGCATTCCTGGCTTCATTTTATCGTCTTGTCCGCGTGGGTCGCGTTACCGATGTCCGTCCTTTTCAAACTTCCGGAAGTCAGCAGCGCGATTATCGGGACCACGCTTGCGGGCTGGATGTTCGTCACACACCTGAACGTAAAACTATCTCTCGGCCGATGGTCATGGCTCGTTGTCGGACCGCAGCTTCACCGCATCCATCACTCGGCGATGCCACAGCATTTCAATAAAAATTTCGCAGGGTACTTTCCGATATGGGACATCTTGTTCGGCACCTATTGGGAGCCGGCGTCATCTGAATACCCCCCAACAGGGGTGCCGGGGACAGTTGTGCGCACTGTGACCGAAGCAACGATTTATCCATTCAAGCGATGGATTTTATTGGCTCGCGCTAAAATCACTGCATCAGAGTAGCGGACAAACCAGTCTGAAAAAACGCCACTCCCGCATTCCCATAGTAGGTGTTTGCGGTCGTGGAGTTGTTAAATTCAATGGCACTCACATAATTGTAACCAAGTCCCATCAGTCCGCGATAATTTGCCGGACCCGGCACAAGAAACACGGCGCCACCAAACGAAGGCGTTATTCCTGACGGAGATGAAGTGGAATTTAGACCCACGCCTTGAGATCCGAATGAACCGGCCCCTGCGTTTGCTAGTCCGTAGTAGGTTGCATCGATACCATCTTCGTTCAGTCCGCGCACCGCGTTTACTCGCATCGTTGCGCTACCATTCGCTGCTCGCCATGTATTGGCGACGGCGTAAGTCCAGCTCGCAGTGCTGTCCTGCACTTGAGTGTCGACACGGACGCGGTTGTAAGCGTTCCACACTGCGAAGTCGGCCATCGTGCCGCCGGCCGCAAGACCCCCGTAAATCCAATTTAGCTGCGACGAGGAGTTGCTTCGGGTTGTGCCTACATACGTACCGCGCGAGGCAGCCGGTCCGTTCGTTATGCTGGCGTTGTTGAGCCAGATGCCATTGACCATAACCAACGCGGTGCCGGCGCTGCGCGTCGTATCGTTCGTCCAGTCCGGACCATGCGATAGGCGAAGCGTGCCGCCGTCATTCCAGACAAACCAGTCGTTGACCTTGCTCGCGCCGATCGCTGCGGGGTTTTTCGCGGTGTCCGTCGTTGCCACGGACAATTCCGTGAACAACGTTGGGTTCATATTGGTGCCGTCGTACAGCGTGACGACGCTTCCGACATACGGCGTATAATAGATCGTCGTCTTTGCGCTCTGCGTCGTCGTCATGACCGGAACGCCGGTCTGCAGCGTCAAGCGACCTTGTGGCGTGATCGTCTGCAGGAACGACCCGCCTCCGCCGCCGGCAGGCGTGGAGAAATTGCCCGTGCCGTCGTAGTATTTGGTCGCATCATTCGGCAGAACGGGTGCCAAACCCTTTGCAGATGTGCTTGCAAGATTGAGCAGCGCCGTGGCTTGAGTGGCGGTCAACGCTTCCACGTTGCCGGTGCTCGCGGTCGTGCGCCCCAAGAACGTCGCCGTGGCGATCTGCGCCATCATGGTCAACGTGACTGAGTTTGCGGCGATCGTGGTGGCGAAAGATCCCGATCCCGACCCGGTGACATTGCCGGTCAGAGTGATGGTTTGGTCGCCTGTGTTCGTACCGGAGTGAGTACCGCCGTTCAGCGTGGTATTGCCGCCGAGCGTCAAAATGCGGTCCGCATTACCAAGTGAGTACGTCAACTTGCGATTGGCGGTAAACGCTTCCGCACTGGCCATCTGCAAATCGAAAGCAGCGCCGCTTGACCGAATGCCAAAACTGGTGATGGCGTCGACCGTACCACCATCCATGTCCGGCGCGGTCAGTACAGGACTCGTGAGGGTCTTGTTGGTGAGTGTCTGCGTATCGGTCGTACCGACAACTGCGCCAGTCGGCGTCGCCTTGCCGCTATCCTGGATTACGGTGCCGCCCGTTCCGTTGAACGACGCAAAGTTGCCAGAGGTGGACGAGACAGGGCCGGTGACGGCGCCGACTAGATTCGCCTGAACGATATTCCACTGCGCGCCGACTGCTGCCTGCGTACCCGACGTAGTTCCGTCCGTGATGCAGAGCAGGGTGTCTCCCACGTCGACGGCCGTGCCGGATGCGCCGCCGATTTTGCCAGCGACGGAAACTTTGTAGGTCCAGCCACGATCTGCGGCCGGATAGTTCGGGTTAGTCGAACAGTCGATGACGCCTTTGAATACCATCGCATCAGCAGCAGCGATGATCTGGTCAAGATAGGTCTTGGTCGCCTTCTGCGAAGCGACACGCGTGTCGCTGTTGGCCGCAAGCGTTCCGTCAGTGTCCACGACGTTGGCGGCGAACATTGCGGTCGTGAGATTGCTGATTGTGTTCGCGCTGCCGGAAATCGAAGCATTTGTGAGCGTTCGAACTGCGGCACGTTCCGTCGCGTTCGACGTGTTATCCACATTGCCAAGGCCGACGTCGCCCTTGACGATGCCCGTGGGCGTGACAAGGGCAGGCGAGTTTGCGCGAACAACCGCGCCCGTGCCAGTCAGACCATCGGACAAATCTGTGGCATCAGGACGACGACGCGTAACATGACCGTCCGCACCAACTCCTGTTAGAAACTGGTTGGTAACGGCCGCACTCGCATACACGCCACCAAGGCTGGTTGTGGTGGGAAAGGGAACGGACGACAGTGGCTTGAAACGCTTATTGTCCAGCGACACGATGACTTCCGGCGGGTCATCTTCACTGATCGAGTCAGTCGGGTCGAGATAGTAGAACGTGCCGAGGTCGTTCACCATCACGATCAACTGGCCAGCGAGGTTCGTGGCGTTGATTTCTGCGGCGCTTTCCATGACCTGTGGTACGCGCGCCTTTGCCCATGCGATCAAGTCGGCTTTGACCACGTCGGAGGTGTTCGCCATGCCACCAACGAGTTCAATTGGATTTGCTGACATTACGCGAACTCCTGTATTTCGATCTCAACATCTCCAACAGATGAGGCGTAGGTAGCGGTATCGTTCGATGCGGAATCGTTGAACCACTGATCGAAGATTTTGAATTTATAGATATGAGACGATGTGTCTGGTGCATTTATTTCAAACCACCCAACGCAGTCTGTAGGAGAGCTTGGCAGTATGTAACGCCACGCTATCGCGTCGGCTTCGCTGTCTCGAAGCAGTCCAAGCGCTGGAGGCTGCGGTGCGGTAACATAGTTTCCGCCAGACGGCGCCTGCGTCCATGTCCGAATGATGATCTGATAAGAAATCCTTAGAACTGCACCAGCTTTCTTTGCAGCGTAGGTTATGGATGGAGCAACGAGCCTCCCGACATCCGTTGTTTTCGGTGCGGTCGTATCGCTATAGACGTAAGCGGCTGCTGCACCCTGTAGCGTTGTGAGGGCAAACGTTTTTGCAGCAGCGGACTTTCTTGCGACGACAACCCCCGCGCTCGATATCCACGCTGTTCCGTTAAACGTATATTTGTTGTTGACGTTTTTGTCCCAAACCTCGTCGCCTTCGTCGGGAACGATGTACGTGTAAGCGCCATTGACCAGGCAAACGGCTAACTGGCCAGCCTTGCCCGCCCATGCGCCTGTCGGTGACGGGCCGATAATGTACGCGACCGGCGCCACCGGCGACGCAGGAGGCGCGTTGGTTGTCTGATTTTCGACCTTGATCTGAAATGACGCTTTTGCGCCGATGACTGCGGTGATCGGAATACTGTTCGCAGCATAAGCGAGCGAACCGTTGCCCGCCGTCCACACACCAGAGTCGTTCCGGTAATAAAAGCGGTCCTCGTCCTCGACATAGAGGCGACGACCGATCGGGTTGATGGCGAAATGCCATTTCGCGCCGACGCGCATGGCGATTTGACCAGCCTTGCCGGCCCAATCTGCACCTGTCGCACCGATCGGCAGCAGAAATGTATCCCCGTCTGATACACTTACATCGGCGGGCTGCGCCGTGGTGCTATAGGTGAGCACGGAGTAAGGCGGCTCAACGACGCCTGACTTGTAGCGGCAAGCGTCGTTCGTCACGAGACACACCGCGCTCGGCGCGGTAGTGCTGTCCGTTTCGTCGTATGCGTAGAGCGTGCCGTTCTGGGCAAGGTAAAGGGGAGGAATGCCGGATACCGGATCCTTGGCAACGAAGTCCGATGCGAGTTCGTCGTCCGCAAGGCAATATGCGAACCGGCGCGTGGTCATTGCGCGGATCAACTCGCGGTCGGGATCACCCGTACCCGGAGTCGGCCATGCTGCAATCACTTCATGCGGAAAAGACATTCAGACAGACTCCAAGCGGCGCATTTTAGCAGAGAATAAGCCGACAGTCAACTGATTCAGGCAGCGATAGGTTCGAACGCCTGTTCGTCAACCTCCGGATTCCATTCACTTTCCAGTGCCGCACTGTATTCGGTTAACGCAAGCGAAAGTGTTGTGGCGTCGTCGGCGAAGCCAACAGCCGTCACCAGATAGATACCGTTGAAGGCGGAGAACAACTGGCTGTCAAAATTGACCACGCTGCCAATCAAGTCCTCGCCAGCCTCGGCGGCATCGACCAGTGGCATCAGATCGGTTGACACCTGGATAGTCCGTCCGAGGCGTGAGGATAGCAGGAACAGCTTTGCGAGACGTTGCGCGCGGCGATGGTCTTGCGTGTATTTCAGGGCGAGCGTGGCGGGCAGCACTTCGCCATCCTCGGCTTGCAGATCGGTGCGGTCCAGCACAGGCCCGTCGACGAGTTGATATTCCTGGTCCGGCGAGACGAACCGCAACTGCAACTTGTTGATCAAGTCGGATTTCTGCCGCGCAGACTGGTATTTGATGCCGCTGGCGATGCAGCGATCATGGATGGTCACGATCGGAGTGCGAGGCTGCGACGACTGGATCCACTTCATTCCCCCGCTGTCCAGCAACGAAGCGCGGTTCGCTGCGAGCAAATCCTGCATCACTTGGAACGGCTGCTGGTTGAGCGTGATCACGCCGTCGATCGTGTGACGTTTGATCATGGTGCCGTCATTGCACCCGATCAGTGTGTCATCGTAGTCGGCGCTTTCCGCGGTCTTATCCCATCGGATTTTGTCCATGGAAATGCGACCGCCGAACGAACGGGTCAAATACCAGGTTTGAATCAGAGTGGCGTTGTTGGTCCACTTCCACGTCGATTCATCGGTGCGACTCTGCGTTGGGTCGCGCGGGTCGTAGCAGACGACACCGCGGGCGACGACGTAACAGTTGGGGCGCGATACCTGTCCCCATAGCGCAGTGAATGCAGCCTGCGTCGCCGCGCTGTTGTCGGTGCCACCATAGTGGAATTCATAGAACGCAGTCGCAATGCCGGCTTGGCGGAAGTTGGCGCCGTCCTCCGGATAACGAGCAAGCCAAAGCGGGTCCGCCGCTTGTCCCATCTGACCATAGCGGAACGAGACGCGCAGACGGGTGGAATAGGAGGGCTGGCCATCCACCGCCAGCGGCGTCAGGATCGTGTTGGGTGTAATCGCATTGAACGAGACTTGGTTCGTGCCGATGTAGAGCTTGTCCACGCCATCAATCACACCATGGTTAAACATCACGCCCACGGTGAGATAGGGCGGCGTCACCTTCTCGGCGCAATAAGCTCCGCCGACGTAGGCGCTGCCCACGATAAGGCGCTTGATGGGGATGGATTGCCGTTCGGTGATCTGCACCGATTGAATAGAGTCTGCTCGTGCGATGCCGTAGTCAGACGACACGCCCGCGCCCTGCGACGGTCGCAGGAGCGACGCCACCATGGACACGCCGACCGATAGCGCGGCAAGGGCCACGCCACCGACGAAGCCCGCCACCAACGTGCTGGCGCCCGTGACACCGACGAACGACAAGATGGCGAGGCCAATGGAAATGGGTTCTTGTCGTGCGGCCGAAGTCGGGCACATATCAGGCCGCAACGGAATGTGGGCGATGTTGACCGGAGCGCCGACGTCCATGGACAATGCGTCATCAAGCACCGACCACGCCATCGCGACGTTGTCAGCGCGGAGCGCGGTCACGCCACCCTCGTTGCGGCCGACGAACCATCCGGGAGCGCGGCAAATAACTGTTGCGAGGACGGGCGCCTGCTTGCCGCGCACTGTAGTCGTTGTCCATGCAAGGCCGGTGTCGCCAGGCTGCGCAAGCGTGGGGTCGATACGTGTCCAACCGTGGCGGCGGGCGATCTTGCGCAACTGGCCGGGCAGTCCCGCCGCGCCTGTGACGCGCAAAGCACCGAGCCGCGTTTTATATCGCCCGCGCACTTTTGCCGCCGGGTCGTAGCCGAGCACCTGATTCTGAATGTCCGCCACCCACAGGGCGCAGTCATCGACGCCGAACTGCATACGCCGCGCGCCGGCACGGTCGATGCCAGACGCAATCGCGCCTTCAAAGTCCTTGCGGATCAAACTGGTGTCCACGGCAAATCCTGATGCTGTAGCGATGCGATGTACTTCATGCCCGTGTCGGTCGGGTCGATCAGTAATTGATTGGACGCACTCCACGCTTCCTCGACGCCGCGCCCGAGCGTGTAGAAACCCGAGTGCGCGATAATGTCGATCGTGGCAGTGCCGTCGTCATTGATCGTGCAGTCCTGATAATCGATTTCGGAGTCGATCAACTGGAATGGATCCAGCACAACGCTGTCATCCCAATTGAAACATGCCAGCCAGGTCGATCCGTTGAGATTGCGGACGTTGTCGCTCAATCCCGCGACAAGGTCGGAGGGAATGCCGCTCAGTGTGTAGGTGATATCCTCGATCGCGATTTCGCTGGACTGCTTGATGGGTGTGATCTTGCCGAATTGACCAGCGCCCGCCCATGTGTGACCGTTCCACTGGCGCGTGCCGACACCTGTGCAGAAATATCCGGTGCCGCTTGGATGCTCGATCGCCACGAACAGGCCGCGAGGTGCGCCGCTGCGCAGCGCCTTGGCCATGGCTGCGGTGAGAATGCGGCTCATGGTACGAGGTCCAGGGCTTCTATGAGCGAAAAGCCCACGTTGCCCATGCCGCCGCCTGTTCCTTCGACGTCCCCTTGTTCGTCACCTGTGAGGCGGAAAAGCGTGCTCGCGTTGCGCAGCGACATTGTGTCGTTCGCATTCACGCCCTGACGGAGTGGGATGTTAATTTCGATACCGATGCGACCCTGCGAATCCGAGTCGCCACCGAACATCGCGGCATAAAGATGGGGGAAGGGTGCGGCGACGCCGCCCGGCTTGATTTCCAGAAGGTCGCCGCGGCGCAGAACGTTCGGTGTGCTTGCTGGAAATCCGCCGAGGACGAGATAGTCGCGCCCACGATTGGCCGATTCCTCCACATGCACCGCAGGCGGCAACATTCCGTTGATGAACAGGCTGCCATCGGAAAAGCTGGATCCGTCCGAAAAGCCGACACGGGACGCGACTAACGCACGATCATGCCACGGCATCAGCCGCGTTCCCCACGACATGCGGATCAAACCGGCGCGGCCTTTTGCTCGTTGGATAAACGCACCCACATCTTGCAGCACCGGCCCGATTTCCGGCGCCATGTGATCGGCCAGCGGAGCCATAGTGACTTCGTTAACCCACAGTTGCGTGTGCGGACGGCTGCTAATCGCTGCGCCAGCTCCGCCCCACGGTCGTCCTGCGGCCTGATTTACCGATCGCGAGTTGAACTTTTGACCAACGACGAATTGATACCATTCGGCGGGGAACGTCTGAATGTTCAATGTCATCGGACACCTGATGCGTAGCCGGGAGTCGTGCTCTTGACCTGCGATACGGCCTGCACGGCTCGCTGAACGGTGCGGTCGCTGCTTTGGTCGACGTAGGCCCGAATGCGCGCTTCGCTTCCGGCGTCTGCGCCGTTGAACGTGTTGTTGTTTGTGATGTTGACGATCGTGCTGCCGCCTGACTTGCCCACGGCCTTCATTTGACCAGGTGTCAGCACGGACTCGTCGGTGCGGATGATTGCCGCGCGCTCGCCGGGGCCGATGCCCGAGTGGAAGCGCGGCGCATCGTTGAAATTCGCGGGGTGGACAATGCGCGTGTTGCGGATCGCGTCGCCGGGACCGAACCCGGTGTGAAAGGTCGGAAACGCCATGCCGCCCGTGCCGGCACCGAGGTCGCCGCCGAAACTCATGGCTCCACCGCCGCCACCGAAAAGGCTGCTCAAGATGCCGCCACCGCCGCCGAACGCAGATTTCCAAAGGTTCTGCGCAGCCATGTCCATCAGCTTGGACGAAATGGCGTTGAGCGCGGACATGCCTGATGCTTTGAGCGCGTCAAAGAACGTCGCGCCATTCGCGAGCTGCTGCTGGAACGTCTGTAGCGGGCCGCGAACGAGGCTTTCGTACGACCAGCGCATGTTCTCCGCGCGCTGCGCGGCATCGCCAAGGGCGGTCGCTTCGGCGCGGATTGCGGCGATGTTGTCGGGCGTGAGCGTCTGACCCTCGCGCCGGGCCTGATTGATCCGGTTCATTTCGGCCGCATACGCCGCTGCGGCACCCGTCGACATACCGATTGTATCGGCTTCCACGCGGGCGGAGTCGGCCTGCGCACGAATGGCTGTCACGCCGATTGCGTTGGCCTCGGCAAGTTTCTTGAGGTTGGCTTCCTCTTGCGCGGTGATCTTTACGCCGTTGAGCCGCGCCGATTGAATCTGCAATTCGACCGACCGCACCTGTTCGAGTACGGAGGCCGTCTGCCCAAGGATGCCGATACGCTGCTGTTCGACAGCGATGGCGTTTTTGACCGCGTTGGGATCTTTCGTGGCGTTCGGATCGGTTCGGCCTTTGGCGCCGACAGCTTTGTAGAAGTCATCGCCAACGCCGCCGAGTTGATACCCAAGGCCGTTCTTGAGCAGATTGCCGCCAACATCGACGCCGACTTTCATAAGGCCTTCACGGCCTTTTTGAATCAGCGTGTCGAGCATATTGCCCGCGCCGACAAACGCAGACTTCCAGCCGATGCCGAAATTCGTCCAAGCCTTGTTCCATGCTTCGTCGAATTCGCGCGCCTTGCGGACCATGTCGTCGTTCGCGGCGCTGCCGAAATTAGCGGCTTCCTCTTTCGCTCGCCGAATACCTTCCGCACCCTGCGACATGAGGCGAACCCACTGCATGTTCGCAGGCAGGCCCATTTGCTGCAGCAGGACGAGGCGCTGCTGATCGCTGCCCGCGCGCTGGATGAGGTCTGCCGCCTTTTCCAGTGAGCCGGTGAACGTACCGACCTGCACACCATTGGCACGGAACACGTCGAGCAGCCCGCCCGCGTTCTGTTTCGCGAGATAGACCTGCTGGCTGAAACTAGTGATGCCCTTCGTGAATTCTTCGCTGTCGATGCCCTTGAACGAGGCTGCGGCCTGCAACTTGGACATTTCGCCGGTCGTGACGCCCGCTTGTTTCGCGGTGTCGTCGAGCGCGAGCGCGAATGATTTCCACTGACCATAGGCGACATATGCTGCAGCGCCGGCGAGGCCAACGGCTCCGCCGAGCAATCGCATCGGGGTCAGGAAATTGGCAATGCCACCGGCAACCTGCTTGATCGCACCGCCGACCGTGCCTGTCTTGGACGATCCGAAAATATCGGCGATCTGCGTGCCTTGCTGCGCCAGCACCATGAACGGCGACTGACCAGAGGTGAGAGAGACGCCCACATCTTGTAACTGTCTCGAAAGATTCACTAGTTCATGGCGCGCAAGTCCGCCCGCTTGGGAGATG
>ERZ650304.231-NODE-231-length-35203-cov-13.047969_pt1 | contig 35203 bp, 69 predicted proteins | sample MGYA00376240_ERZ650304 | MGnify/ENA primary metagenome ERZ650304 (study PRJEB26733, sample SAMN07839271) | wastewater metagenome | biome: small river; feature: stream; material: water | place: USA: North Carolina | collected 2016-03-01 ... | reverse complement strand
TTATGACAGAATTACAAATTAATAAAGGCACAATTGCTTTATTTAAAAAAGCAGAAGAACAACAAAAACGAGATCCAGCTACTTGGGTTGATCGTGGTCTATTAGGTGGTATTGGTTATGGTGCCAAGAATATCACCGAAGGTCACGCATTAAAAGGTATTGGTCAAATATTAGGTTCACCAATTGGAGCAATTAAAGGTGGTATGAATGCTGCTGCTACTGCTGGTGAAGATTATAGCCGTGCAATCAGCCAATTATCTAATGGACATGTTTTAAACGCTTTAACAAATGGTGTTAAAGGTGTTTACAATACTTCTATTGGTCCTATTCAAGCAGCATTATTTGGTAGAGGACTAATGAGCCCACGCCAAATGGAAAGACATAAAAATCCGGAATTAGAACAACTATGAAATTAAACGGTGCAATTAAAGTAAGTCCAAAAACCACAACAGCAAAACTCAAGAGTGCATTAGATGCTTCAAAGTCAAAGAATAATAAATATTTCTCAGATCATGAAGAATCTCCGGTAAGTTTTGATTCTCTCTTGAAGAAGCACAACATTGACAAACGTTGATGTTATGCTATGTTCTTTTGTTATGACTGAAGAACTAGCAAAACAAATTTGGGAAGTTTCTTATCCAGATAGAAAACCATGGAAAGAACTCTCTAAAGACACTCAAGACGAATGGATCAGAGTATTTACCATAGCGATCCAGCTTTTCCAGGCTGGGATTGGACAATAAAGGGTCTAATAGTTAAAGCATATAATATGACTGAACCACACAGAATATGCTCAGTTATATTAAGAGCTAAAGATAATAACGATATTGATGATACTATTATCAGAGCTAAAGAAGAAATCAGAAAGCACGAAAAAGAAGAAAAGTTGAAGAATGTTTTCCCCTGATTATAGCTCAAAACAATTACGTAATTTTGGTGTATACGATGAGATTTATGGAGATAAACCGCAACAAGCATCAATGAAATCATGGCCAACCCATTGGATTCATCCTCAAGATCCAAAAGGTTGGTTACAATGGTTTGAACGTTATGAAGGTGGTAGACGTACTGAAGATGATGAGAGGCAGATTAAACGTTGGTTAGCTTTTAAACAACGACACGGTGCTCAATATAAAGCAAATCCAACAGAACGTAGAAGATTAGCTTTACGTAATTGGGCAATAGATGCTGAGAAGCTTTTGAAATGACTGCGACACTTGAAATTAATTATGAAGACGGTACAAAAGAAAGTATTGTTTTAGATAGAGCAATAGAATTAAATGTATCAGAAGATAGACCAAAAAGTTTATGTTTTAATCAATTAACAAGTGGTAAATGGGTGATGACTGTTACCAAGCATTTATTTAATGGGAGAAAATTTGACAATGTACAATGTAGTAAAAACAGACAAGAAAGTATTGCTTAGTAATGGTGCAGATGTAACACCACTACTAACACTTGCTGATGAATTTGAAGGCAGGGCACAAATTATTATGGATGATGGTTGTTATGTATTATGTTTAGCTAATCGAGTTGGAACATATAATACAGTTAAACATTGGTTTCCAGAAGCAGCTAAAGCATTACATGGACTCATCTCAAAAGCTGATTGAATTAGAAGCACGTATTAAAGAACTAGAAGAAAAGCATTCTGCGTTAGTTCGATATGTTGCTAATAAATTAAACTGGACTCCAGACTTTCCACATTCCGCCAAAGCAATCAATTCAACCAACGTCATCAAACTCAAATGAACGTTACACTTTATTGCCGTGGTGTACCCCATACGTATTACATAAATGACAGTCAAGTTTATTCTGTCAAAGCATTCATTCGTCAATTAAGAAAACAAGCAAAACAATTTGGTTACACTTCTGCTTGTTTTAATTGGTATAATTCCAATTTGAAACGAAAGCCATTTCGTGTCAGTATTTGACTAATCGAGGAAAAGAGGCTTGACGGCTTCTTTTCTTTAGCTATCATACAGCATGACTAAAGTAATTATTACACGTTATGGAGGATTGGGAGATATTCACATGCTCGAACCATCACTCAGAGCTATATATAAACGACATGCTCCTTGTGAAATAACGTTTAGAACATATCCTGACTATAAAGAAGCATGGGAACATCATCCTCTAATATCTAATATTATTCTTGATGATATGACTTATCATTATGGATATGAACCTGATGGCTATGATTATCATTATAATTTCCAAGGTATTAGTGAAGGAATATTTGGACGCTTCAAAGAAGATTACATGAAGTATCATCGAGTGTATGTATTTGCTCGTGAATTTGGTTTAGAGATCGATAATATTCTTCCAAATATTTATTTTAAGAAAGTACCAACAAATACAAAGCCTATTCTTATTCATTTAGGAAGTGCAGAAGCTGATAGAGATCTTAATGGTCAACTTAATATTGACGGTGCCGAATACATTACAACAAAATTAAGTAATGATGAATATTGTTCAAAGATCCAAGATTGTAAAGTATTGATTGGCACTGACTCTAGTGCATTACACATTGCTGCAGGCTTACGAAAGAAACATGTTATAGGAATATATAAGAACATGGACTTTATTAAAATAAGAGAATATCCAGGATTTATTTCTTTAGTTCAGAGTCAGATTAAAGAAGTTCCAAAGTTAATTAATTACTATCCTCCATTTAGTTTCATCACCCCCCCATACTGCTAGCTAAAAGAAAGGGTATACTATGGTGTAAGGTAATAATACCTTTACACCACCACCACCACCATATATGAACGGAAATGTTGAATTGAACGAATGGTATTTTATTGTGAATAAAGCACAATTTGATGCCATTAATCCTGATCCAGAAAATGTGACAGTAAAAGAAAAAGTTAAATATCCTGCGATGATTCAATGGAGTTTGACTGATAGCGCGTATACGTATACGTGCCGCTGTGTCAATATTCCAGACAATGTTGAACCTGCTTCTTTTGCTGCTGGATTCCTTGTTGCCGCTAAAGCTTTTGCAAATTGGGCTAGTAAGCCTTTTGGTAAAAAGCTTAAAGTTATCGACAAAGCACAATGATTGGAAGAGGTGGCACAAACCACCTCTTTTTTAACTATTAGGAAGAGGTATAATAATATAATGGAGAAGAAACTTCCTAATCATAAGTATCGATTCATTCAAGAAAAATCAATCGATCAACTTCCAAGAGATCATAAACGATTACAAGTCTTTTATTTCAAGGGAACAAAATGCGTAACTTGTGGAATTGAATGTAACAGATTAATACAAGGTAGAGATAACGGTGGAGGTGCTCATTGGGACCTTTACGACGAAGCTCTTACTACAATATTAACTGTTGGACACATTATTCCTGCAAGTCGTGGAGGTAGAAATGAACTTCATAATCTACGTCCACTATGCCATCGGTGTAACACTAAAGAAGGTAAAGAATTCCATCATATTTTGAAGGATTCTAATCTATTCGAGGAACACTGCAAAGGCAAGAAAGTCAAACGTCAATCTGGTAATAACTTCCAAGATGGACAATACATAGCAACAATTGACAGTATATTTATTTCTGACAAAATCATTTATTTTGGATTTGTTGGAGATTTTACATATCCTGCAAATAAAACCATCTTCATATGATAACACTAGAAAGTATTACATCTTGTTGGGGAAAGAAATTCACAGAAATTGATTTCCTTACAACTAAAGTAACCAAGGATACAAAACCTTTTCCTTATTTTACGTATTCTCCATTTGGTGAAGATCGTAAACCAATTTGGCCAGAAACATATTTAACAGATCTTCCCGAAGCTATTCATTTGGGTCGTGATATTCAACTTCCATCAGGCACATTAATTTATGCACCAGTTGGAGCTAGTCACGGCATTGTAATGGATATTTGGGACGATACTGATTTAAATGTTGGATGGGGACGTCGTATTGATATCCTAGATCCTTCAAATAATCGGTATTGGATTATTGGCCATTTAGATCGTGCAATGGAATCTGATGTTAAAGTCGGCCAAGAAGTCAGCGATCTAACAGTAATAGGACAAGTTGGTTCATTATTATTTAATGGATATACTTTTCCACACATTCACCTTCAAACATGTGACTTCAAACATGTAGTCAAAACTGATCCAAGAAAGATTGATGGATATGGAACAAAAGCCGATCTTGAAATCTTTGATGACCCATTTAAATTCCTCCGCCCATGAACGTAGAAAAATTTACCAAAGAACTCTTCCGTTGTTGGAAGAAATTTATGAACCATGAGTCTTTTCAATACAAAGGACCAAAGTTCAAGACTAACGAAATTCTTGCTACTTGTTTTCCTATTGAACAAGCAATTACAGATAAACATGTACAGAACCAAATCGAACGTGGAACACCAGCATTGATGCAATTCTTTTTAGCTGCGTATCAAATGGGTTACGACACTGCAGCAGATAAAGACAAAGACGTCAAAAGTTTATTAACAGCTATCAATAAGAAATTACCTGTTCCTGACGCTGATGCTATTAAACGTAGCAAAGGAAAATCCCCTAAACTTCCGCCCCCACTAAAAATGGCAAGGGATCAAACAGTTCAAAAACTCAAATTCAAACCAAAAAAATGAACGTTTATCTTTATTTATTTTTCACGAACTACGGAAAACACAAAGAAGATTTTAATGCTCGATTTGTGACTGAACCAGTACATAAATTTGTACATGGTCCATTTCCTGAAAATACTCGTGACAGTCAACGAGAAAGACTTCCTCTCGAAGTGATCGAAGCCTTACCTCATCCTGATGTTTATGGCGAAACCTACAGTGAGGACGACAATGAAGTACGGACAACCGTTGGTAGCTTTGAGAATGATCGTGCGTTAGCCAGCTATCAACTCCTTGCAGGTACAATAGCAAGATTCAAGACCGTCACAGAAGCCTTTGCATTTGCTGAAGAAAACGGCTTATGCATCATCGGAGAAGAACATTGGTACATTTATTAATTTATGGTCGACGCCGTTTTAACCGTCGAACAATTAGTACCATTAAACGAAGCTCCACAATCAAACCCAACAATAGCCTATTTTAAAACATTAGGAAATCGTTGTTATGATTGTGGGGTTGAGTTTACTCATGCTGCTTTTCGACGTCATCCAAATCACAATAAGGAAACATGTTGGCAAGTTGTAACCGAAGATCTAGAACGTAAATTAACAAGGGGACATATTATTCCGCTTGGCGTTGGTGGCAAAGACTCTGAATATAATATCAGACCATTATGCCATCTTTGTAATGATCGTGAAGGAAGCAGCTGTTTTCATTTAATTTATAAACCTTTATTATTTGAATCAGTCGTCAAAGGTTACAAAGTTACCATAACCAAACCAAATCCATCGATTCCAGATATAAACACTCTTCGATATAGAACAGTGCATGGAATATTTTTGTGTATTAAACTTAAAGAAGTCATACTCACATTTGTTGAAGGAGGCAGCGCACCAATCAAAGATGTGCGATTCTGTACAGCTCCTGCATTTGTTAAGAAGCGAACAATTGGCTTCTTTTATGATTTAAACACAGGAGAATATCTTTATCCAGGCTATGACATATAAACCACTTTCATCAACAAACATCGAACCAAGAACAAGAGTAGCATATATTCCCAATCATGCAGACGGAGATATTAATCATCCTGATGTAGAATGGGGATATGTGTCTTCTTCGAATGACGTTAATATTTTCGTCAAATTCGATAAACAATTAGACAAGTTTGGATGGGAAGGAACCACATCACAATCTTGTACACCATCAACTCTTTACATTGAATATCCGCGAAGCAAGAATTAAAGCCGCAATTGAAGCTTTAAATAACGGAAAAGAAATTGAAGCAGTTGTTTCAATACAGTTTTCAGGAGGATTAAGTAATATCTTATTTTCACAAGGAGATAAAGGTAACTTCGTCTTTATTCAAAGTTTTAATATCGACAGATACACAAAAACTAATAATAGTCTAATTTTTGTATCTGAAGACGGAACAAGAACAATCCGAATTAAAACATTTAACATATTAAACTTTTCATTCAAAATAAAATGTTAACCTTTATTCCAGACTACCAAGATGTTCCATGTGGTCCTCAACCCGTATGGAGACATGTTAATGATATGCTGTATAACGCGGTATATCTTCATGGACAACTTCAAGACATTGCTGGTTTTGACATTGTTTATATGTTGGAAGGAACCACCAATAATATCATTGATCTACCTATGTCTGATGCAGGAATCTTGCCTGTAAGAGTAATAACTCACAAAGGGAAAAGAAAAGAACATGTAGGTCAATTGATTTGGTGGATTAACGAAAGCTACAACAAAAAAATAATGCGTGGATTAATTGTGTCTCCAGAAGACTCAGAAGCTTGTCGTTTCGCTTTAAAGTTACAAACCAAAAAATCCGAAATAGTATGACGCTCTATGAACTAAAAATAGGAAAATCAAAGAAACAGATGTATACGCAGATGATTGATTCGATATCTGCAATTAATGTTTATCTTAGCTCTCGTAATGGAAGCAAAGGTAAATTCGGAGATGGAAATTGGTATACAGTCACTCCAGCACAACCAGGAGCCAAACAATATCAAAGAAAATCTTCTTCCATTGGAGGCAGTAAATGTCATGCTGTGCCGAGGATTAATAAACAAGGAAAACCAACGATTCCAGGTTATGTAAGTAAATCTGGTTTTGTACCCCATACTTAAATGAAATGGGTAAGCAACTCGTGGGATTATCGACAAAAAGAAAATTACAAATTCTTTAATTCTCACACTTATGAAGAATGGCGTGAAGGTCCGGAAGCTATTAAACGAGCTTTTGATCGACACATGAACTGGTTTAATACTTTTATTGTCGGGCCACCTCAAGGCACAGCATTATATACATCCGAATATCTAGCTAAAGAAGGTATGGTCGGATTGTATATGAAATTAAATCGCGAAGAATGGATAACAGAACAATTACGCAAGATGAAACAACCGCATCTTAAAGTGATGAGTACATGTTATCCAGAATAATCATAGAAACTCCAAAAGTTCAATATTATTAAATGAAATCATTCAAAGAAGAATGGACAGTGCCATTTTTAAAATCACTGCTAGCAAAGTACAAAGGAGATAAGTTATTTTATCTCTGTACTACGTCTCCTAAATTCAAACGATTATGGGAGAAATATCGAGAACAAATCCGCAAGCAAGCCAGAAAGTTCTTAGCTACTAACCGTGGAAAAATATTCCGTTGGTGTAGAGTAAATAACGCACTCGGAATATTATTTGGAGTTACTAAACCTTATATTGGCTTTGGAGAACTCACAAGAATGGGTATGGATGTTCGTGTTGCTTTTCTCGAATATGAAATTGAGCGTCTTTCTAAACAAAACAAAAAGTTTGAAGAAGAATGGACGCTTTCTTTTGTAAGGAAATTAAGGAGAAATTTTGGAAAGAACAAGAAAAAGAGCTATTTCTGCGATGTCTCTCCAAAGTTTAAAAAATTATGGGGAAACACCAAACATCGTTTTAAAATAGTAAAATTAGCTGATAAGTTCCATAAACGACGAGAAGATGAATTTGGTTATGTCATAGTTTCATCTGGCTATCATGTTTATGGTCCTGACAGTTTACCTTTATTTTGGTCTCCATCAGGGTATCAAAGAAGAGTGCGAGTTGCTTTTCTTGATCATGAGATTAAACGTCTTAAATCCAAACAATTATGAAAGACTCTTGGCTTCCACTAATAGAAGAATTCAAAAAACAAGTATCAGAACATGGTAAAGAAATTGATCCAAATGATGAAGAAGACTGGGGATCATTAACTTTAGGATGGGCAATAGCGAAAGGATTAAATTATGAAGAAGCTCGTGAGTTTTCTTTATATATTCGTTATCGTACTGATCTTGGTTAAATTGTCATCTGGTTTAACTCATTCGCTTTAAGCATCAACGTTTTCGAGCCTTTATCGAAAGTTGCTTATTTGACCCCATTTTTAAAAAAGGCTTATAATTTTCATAAATCATGCCTAGTCATTACAGAACAATCACAATAATCTTTGCTATACTTAAAGTAATATTAATTATAGCAATTGGTTTCTGGTTTACTTTCTATATCGTAAATAGTACTGCAATACATATATTTAGCGGTATTGTATTTTTGTTTTATTTGCTTAAAACAATTTATTTAACATATGAAGACCTCAACATCATAAATAATTTCAACAAGCAATGGAATGTATCCACTCTTTTAACTATAAGAGATGAATTTAATTCATGTGATACTCATAACTTTCTGTGTATAGGATCACCGACATTTAAAGCGTTATGGGATTCTTCTCACCATCTAATTCAGTACTTGGCTTCTGAATTTATAGAAACAACTAATTATAACCAACATTACTACGTTGGCTCTAGTTATTTGTTTTGCATACAGAATATAGGAGTTTATTTAAAAGCTAGAGAAGTGAGACTTGCATTCATTGAACACGAAATTAACCGCTTAACTACAAATGATAAAACCATTTAATCAAGTATGGACTGTAAGTTTTCTCAGGAGAATCTTACGTCTATATAAACAAGATACATCATCAGAGTTCTTATGTGTTGCTGTTCCTGAATTCAAACCTGTATGGCAGCTATATGAACTCAAAATTCAACAATTATGCTCTGCCTTTATTAGAAAAGGTTTAATCGCAAATCACAAAGAAATTAAGTTTCGAAGAGTACCAACAGTTCTATTTTCTTATATAGGAAAACATCCTTATGATAAATCTGCTCTAAGAAACTGGAGAATACAATTTCTTCAATACGAGATCAAGCGTCTTACAGCAATAAACAACAGAAAGAAAATTAATTCTTTCTGGACTTATGAGACTGTAAAGAAGATCTTGGAGGAATTCCTTTACAACAAGAATAACAGTCATTTGTGTCGAGCTTCCTTTAGTTTTAGATTTGTATGGAAAAATCATATGAATCTGATTCACGATTTAGCTCAGGACTTCCTCACACGTAAAAAAATCAAAACATTTAAAACACAGAAGGGAAGCTATCTTTTATTTCAAGAGAAAGATGCTGTCCATTACGTACTTGATGCAGATGAACGTAAAATAAGAATTCAATTTCTTCGTTCTGAGCTTCATCGCCTTCGGAAAGCTAAAAAGAAGAAGGTATAATAATTTGAGAGGTAATAATGCCTCTCTAAACCCAACAACACCACCACATGTTAACAAAAAAGTATAAGTTCTGGTTCAATAAACGCCCATACACCGACTTCAGAGATGGAGAGGACATATGGACAAGTACTTGGTGCCCGTTCTTATTCTGGACAATAGAATAACCTGTTATGAGCCGCGTAAAAAATAATCGTTTATCAACTGCTTGGGCTTTGATTAAAAGAGTTCTTGGAGAAGACGCATTTTATAAATTACGCGGCTCATTTCTACCCTCTACAACAATCCCAGAAAACCCATTCAACCCCAAACAACAAAAAGTACTTATCAGGGAAGGCTTCGAAATACAGATACATAACATTCGTATTGTTGGAGCTAAACCTTGGTATACCATATATCCACCAAAATGTCAAAAACACTAACACGCGTAAAAGCAACTCGTGATTTTCGTGTAGGACCTCATCGTGAACTCATTATCTCTGGAGGTAGTGAGTTCGATGTTGAGCTTTTATCGAATAATCGCTTCTTTATCAACCTTCCACGCGGTACTTTTGGCGAGTGTGTCATTGGTAACGGTTGGATCTTAGTCTAATTAAATGAAAAACATCCCATACTTCTTCGCAATCATTCTCTTTTCAGCTTTATTGGTTGCTTGTCCTGATCTGACCAATAAACACTTCAAAGATGGAGAAACAAAGCTCATGACGGATGAACAAGGCAATCGTTACATGGTTAGACATGTTAACGGTTCAGAGTACGAAGTGAAACCTCTCGATCCTGTGCCTTCTGAAGCGCCTACAACAGCCCCAAATCCTTCATCAGTCTCTCCACAGCCTACAACACCACAACCTCCTCAAATCGACCCTAAATGGCGTTAACAACTATGTCACCTCTACGACTTTTTATCCTTCTGTTTCTTTGCTTTCTGCTTGGAATCTTTTTGAGTTCTTGTGGTCCTTCTATTGATTCAAACAATCCCAACTTTGCGTACAATGAAACAAAGCTCTTGACTAATGAAAACGGTGAAAAATTCTCTGTTTCACACTATTCATGGAGTACTTACAGAATTACTCCTCCAGAAGGATACATCATTCTTATTGACGGTATCGGTACTTACTATGTTCTCAAACGTTCTCCTGATGGAAAGGATACAATTACAAGAATGCCTGAATATTTTCTACTTACCGATGAAGAAAATAACAGATATGTCTTTGAATTACATCTGAAATCATGGGATAGAGGAATTTGTAAGCCTCTTAAACCGAATGAGAAACCACCACCATCTACAACAATCGACCCTAAATGGAAATAAATCTTATTCGAGACGGTCACTCATATCGATTGGCTGATGTCGATTTTGTAAGTAAAGTAGTTTGTATTGGTTTTGTTGATTATCACATTGGTGTTTGGCCTGCAGCTATTCGCTATGTTACATTAACTTTATCAGACAAACCTTTTGAAGGTAGTTATGAAGGTACTGTATATAACCTTCATTGTGGACGTTCGACAGTAAAACCTGGAAATGGGTGGAGTCGTTCTTCTATTTTTCCCGAATTGGCGAGACAAATATCAATCGCAATATGGAAACCTTTTGATATTTCCCATCCAATTCAATCACTCAAACAAATGTGGAAGTATTGGACTGGATTAACTAATACTTTCTACTGGAATCTCACAATAACACCAACTCGACAATGATCACACTGCAGCTCACTCACAAAAAATACATTCTCGATCCTGAATCACCTTTGGGATACAGAGAAGAAATCGAAACATTCACACAAGAATGCAAGGATATCCCCGGAGGTTTGTCAGCCGAGGGCTTCATGCGAAAATGGATGCTTGATTTCAATACACGTGGTTATTTGAAGAGGGGAGATGAATTCATCCTCTTCCATAATCTCATTTCTGTTAAGTATACTTAACAGGAAGAAAAGAGTGCTTAGGCATTCTTTTCTTTAGCTATTAGTGGGTATAATACAATAAGAACAACCCACCATATACAATGACTCTAGAACAAATACAAATACAAGAAGGTTTACATCGTCTCATGAAAGCTTCTCTCGATCATCAATATGATATTCCGAGATGCCGAAATGTTGATACGGTTATTTGGCACATGTGTCACAAAAGTCTTAGTGAAGATTATATTATTCCAAAAAGGTTAGCATACTTTATTTGGAGTCATGTAGCTATCGCAGCAAGTCAAGAAGATGCATTGGATCTTAAATTAGTTATATTATCCGCATGTAAGACTGAATTCGGTAAGGAAATTGCCGAATATATTAATCCAGAAACATGTGAAGTCAACGCAAGATCGACATGTAAATATTTCACAACACGAGAAAACTGGATTCAACAACAACTTAAAAAACTCAAACAATGAATTTTTCAAATCTTAAACGTAGAGCAAGTCTGGTTATTCTCATGAATGCTAAGAACGGCGATTATGGTATTAATGCGCCAGAAATGCCTACACAAAGCCAAAGCTTTTTATCTCATATTGTAGAGAAAAGCATGTTACATTTGGCACAGATAATCGATTGTAATATTGCCCGGGATATTTGGACAGAAATAAGCCTTTCTCACGGTAAGACTGAAGACCGAGTTAAAGAAGAAATCTTTACTTACTATATTAAAAAGTTTTCCACTGATGATTATCGTGATTTTCAACGACAAGGAAGAATTGATCTGATCCCTAAGATCACAATGTTACATTATCTTACTTCTTGTCTTAGTACAACAGACATCAAGGAAATGTATCAAATGGGAAACTGTCCTTTAACCAATCAAATATTACTTTATGCGGGTGGGTGGAATAATGTCTTTGTTTATGGAGGACTAGCTAAAGAATTAAAAGACTCTATAGCTGCAAATGATGCTTATGGAGTTAATAAACTCTTTAATATGATTGTCATGGGTACACAAGGACAAAAACATCATCAATCTCGCGAAGAATGGATTCAACAACAACTTAAAAAACTCAAACAATGAAGATTAACGATTTAATGTTTGCTGTAAGTTATCGAACAATTATGACTCTCGAAGAAGGAGAACATGGTTTTCGAAACACTAGCGACGGCACGTATCTTTGGAATTGTATAAACTTTAATTCACATACACCAAATCAACATATTGTCGCTCAGTATGCTGAATGTTTAAGACGTGAATTAAAACCATACGCATTAGAAAGTGTCATAGTACAAAAACAACGTATTTATGACATTACTCGTGAACGTTTTTCTGGTTATCCAGATGTTTTAACTGTCGTTCAGAAGATTGAAAACAATTTCTCTGTTCGCAATATTTCTACACAAGAAGTATTAACTGTTCTTCGTCAATTCGATGCTTATACAATTGGAGAAATGCAAAGAATAGGAGATACTGTTTTTACTAACAATATGCTAGGAGGCCATGGACATTGGCGATTATTTTTTGCGAATGCAGCACCGGAAGCTCTTGCTTTAAAAGAAGCACTTCGTAAGAGTTATTCGACTGATGCAAAAGAGGCATTCAATCAACTTCTTGATATTATCTTCTCCGGAACGAGAATATGCTCAAGAGAAGATTGGATTCAACAACAACTCAGAAAACATGTTCGATAAAGGAGACAAAACAAATCCTAAAGTAGGTGATACATTTTATTATATTCCAAGTGGCGGATTATTCGTTGTGCAAGTTACAATTGAAGAAGTCTATACACAACCCACTTGGACTATTGAATGTATGTGGATCGATGAACCAATTGGTCATGCGATTTATGGTTGGGAAGAATTCTATAAAACACTCGCCGGCGCATTAAGTGGGCTACGAGCTAAAAAAAGAGATCTTGCTAACAATCCTCCACCAAAAGGATGTAAATATAGCCAAACCTTACATCATTGGAGACAACGAGGAATTAATAGCATTGGGAAAAGCAATCCTGATGTATTCAAAGTAAAATACAAAAAGAAAAAAATCTGGAGATGAATAGAAAAAGAACTGAATTTCTTGTACGAAATAATGATCCACTGGTAAGACAATACTTACTAGGGAAGGATCACAATATCTGTCAAAAGTTTCATTACTACTTTAAGGATGGTAAAGGAAAAGCAATTATCCTTTTGCCTTATTGTGATAATGTTTGGACAGAAGACAGAATCGAATTGTCAACCATTCATGATCTTGAAGAGTTTCGACAATTCTACGAACAAAAACGCAACACCTCTATTTTGCTGGATGAGTTGAAATGACTTAATCCGGTATAATAAATAGTAGAGGAATCTACATCACCACAACACCACAAATAATGAAACGTACTATTGGCATTCTACTATTCCCGTATATCCACTTGCTTCTTGAGCGCGATGATCGTTTCTTCGATCAGCTCTCAGAAGCTCAAATCGAACAAAGAAAATTAACATCTTACATTGGATTCGCAATGCATCTGTTCTTCTTTGTTCCCATCATTCTCTTCATCTTCTTTTCTACGTTGATGAAGGTTCTTCCATGCTAATAATCCCAACAAAGGGATCAATAAAATAAAAAATGACAATTCCAAGACTAATAGGCATATATATTATGTCTTTACTTCTTGTGTCTGGTATTTTCGCTCACTACGAAAATAAAACCTTTTTTGAAGGTTTTTATTGGGCCTCCGTAACTGCAACCACTATCGGTTATGGAGATCTACTACCAACACAAACAATCACTCGGTGTGTAATGATCATATTTGCACACTTTCAAGTCTTTCTCTGTATTCCATCTATTATTGCTTTAATCATGATGAAATCGATTCGAAATCTCGATTTATTTACTCATAAAGAGCAAGAATGGATGGAAGATGCACTTGAAAAAATAGCTACGAAACTTAACATCGAACTTCAAAAAGCACCTGATGGCGAAGAATAAGCTCAAAAACATTGTTCTGATTGTTGCTCCTATCCTATTTTCGGTTGGATTTGGAATGTTAGCAGAATCATTTGGAGCAACTCTTGTTTTCTTATCAATCACAGGAACAGTATCATCAATCGTTTATTGTAATACATGACTAAGGTACTGTTCTTTTATGATCAACCACAGGTCGTAGCATTGATTGGAGAACGCAATATGATCTGTGTGGCAATCGATCATGAACGATTCGATTATATTGCATTAGTTATTGATGAAGACATTCTTCATCAATTTCAAGACGGAGAAATTGATCTATTGGCAGTTTATAAAGCTGCGATAGAATGGGGATTCTTATCTACACCTGATGGAATTGAAGAGGAAGACACTCATAAGTTCTTTAAGGATGAGGGAAAGGTTCCAGATGAATTTCTTCCTAAAGAAGGGTTTGTCATTCGACAACAAAAACGAGAACAAGCAATCTGTCAACTCTGTCACGGTACAAATCAAGTAATTAATCATGATCTTGGTAAACCACTTGAGATGGAATGTCCAGAATGTGCCTTACATCGAGGTTGAAATGAATATCAGACAAACTGCAATCAAATGGTGGAATAATTTAACTGATAATGAGAAATGTTATTATTGTCCTAAGTGGAAACCCGGAGCATTAATAACAGATCGAGTTATTGAAAATATCTACCTTGAAAAACGTTGATTAAGAAGCCCTCACCCCTGGGGGCTTCTTTTTAGTTATTAATGGTAGAGTACAATGAGGAAACAATTACCTCAACCACCACATGAAAAACACGCTCAAACTTGCACTCTCATTCATTATGTTCCTTATGTTGTCAGCCTTCTTTTGGATGGGCAACGACATGATGGATGAGCACTGGATCAGCGGAGCAGCCTTCAAAATCTGCTCTGTCATTGGAAGTCTCATGATTATTTATTGGGTTAAAGAGAATGTCAGCTTTCGCGGCTTTATTCTCGAACTTCCCGTAGTATTCATGGCTCTTCTGAGTCTGATCATCGGTGTTGCACTCATAATACTAGGCCTCATCACTGCTTTGCCGTTTATTACGGTAATCGGTGCTGTTTGCCTCGTACCGCTGACTTCAACACTCATCAACAACACCTGGGAATTCATCAAAGGAATCAAATGAAAAAATACCGAGTAACATTTTCATTCAAAGACCATCCAAGATATACTTGGGAAGGTACGGCTGTAAATGAATTCTTTGCGCTGTCAAAGGCATACGAAGAAAAAATCAACCTACCACACAACAATCAAACTGGTTTTTGGTCTGATTTTGATGTTGGTTTTGGAGTAAAAATTGAACAAATCAAATGACAAAGAAACAACGTAAGAAACACAACGCTAAAATCCTGAATAATCTGCCTTCGAGTATTCATTCTCGAATTCGGGAAATCCGTCGTCGGAAAGAGCAGTAATCGAAAAAGAAGTATGAGTTAACCCTTATGCTTCTTTTTTAGCTTCTAACCCTCATGTAGATTAATTAATGCTGGTGCTCTCAATGCTCCAGAAGGTAATTGCCCTTGTGAGTGAACTCTAGCAATGCGGTTAATAAATCCTTTTGGATCTTTATGCATTAATTCGCGAAGCTTATCGTTTAATCCTGTACCGACTTTACCAACAACAGGACCATCAGGTGTATGAGAATATTCAAAACCACCTACTCCTTTTCCTTTATATTTTCCATCACCCTCAAAGAACTTGCGAATATAAACGTCCTGTTCAGGCATGTGTTTTAACTTAGTAGGTACACCTTTTTCAGGATATACAATTAAACCTTCATTTGTTTGATGATGTTTATTATCTTTAATATCATCCCAAACCTTTTTAGCTTCAGATCCCTTATGTTCATCAGGTAAGTGAAATTGCTTAGATTTTAGTACATCTACAACTTTCTCTAATATTTTACGACGTTCACTATAAGGAATATCAAATTTAATGTTTTTACCTTTATAACGAGCGACATCAAATAACATTGCTTGAAGCTTAATATTTCTATCTTTTTGATCTGTTAAAGATTTATCTAAAGAACTATTCAATAATGCACTAGTTTCTTGTTGTGGAATAGGCTTACCGTCCTTAGCCCCATAAACCTCAGCTAAAATAATAGCTTTTGATAACTCTCTTGGTATTTTAATATGTGGACGCTGACCAAAGAAACGTTCAGTATGAGTAATTGGTTTATTATTTACGTCAGATAAGCGATGAGACAACATTTCAACCTTATTTTTATGTAATAATAGATATTGTAAAGCTCCATCTAATTTTGGTTGAACTATTTCTTTGTCTGTAAGAGACTTAATATGTTCTTCGGGATTATCTACTGTTTTATAATGAGTCTTTTCAATCCCAGTAGCTTCAGGCATTTTTTGACGTAACATCATCCAATAACCTTTACCATATTTTTCACCTGGATTAACTAATGTATAACGTGCAGGATATTTTTCGTTCGCCGTTGAGAAAGATATAGTTTTACCTGTATTACGAGTAATTAATGCCTTACCGATTGTATCACTTTTTACTAACCCATGACCGTAACCCTTTGGAATCATTCCTTCCCATTTACCGTAAGAATGTTGATGTAAATTAGTCCTTGCAGCAGGTTTACGATCTCCCTCATGTATTTTTGTAGGATGCTCATTTGTAGCCCAACTAAATAAATTAGTATTTTTATCTCCTATACGAAAATCATAATGAGGACCACGTCTTTTAGCGAAGTGTTGTTGAATAAAATAATCAACCAGCATTCCTGGTCTTAATCTTGACTCATCTCCTGGGAAATCTTTGCGTTTGATTCCTTTAGCGTACATTTTAATTATTATAAACTACATACTCAAATATGACAAATACAAATTACAGGTATAATAATATGTAGGAAATAATTCCGTCAATCACCACTCATGATATCTTTAAAAATAAAATCAATAGCTGATCCTTCGTCCGAATACATTAAGGACCAATTGATCAAGATGTTCCCAGATACATCACTAAAACGCTGGAAACGTACAAAAAGAAACAAACAAGGAATTTTAATCGTACGTGAATTTGAACACGGAGATAAAAAAGTTTCTGTTGTGTATAACTCTGTTGAGCGTGAGCTTGAAATTACGGAACTCGCAGACGTACCACAACATTTTTTAGCTTTGTCTCAGCTTTTGGATCGAAATGACTTTGACGAAGATGACGTTGAAGAAGATTATTCTTCTTATACTGGAAATATAGGAATATTTACAGAAGAAGACTCATTCAATGACTTTGAGCAAAGTGGTGAGTTTTCTTTTTATCTCGGTGTTGAGGAAATTCAACACAAAGAAGTTCATATATCTGATCATATGTCAATGTATCATTGGTTACAGGAAACATTGAAAATCTGGATCAAAGAAAATGATGTTGATCTTGAAATTGGGGCTGCCGAGAACTACCACATTCTTATTCCAGGTCATAAATCAAAAATTCGATTAAAAGCTTTAATTGATGACATGATCACAGTTATCAGAACCGCTTTACCTCCAACAATCTCCCTTAACGAACATGAAATTTGAATCAAAAAATTCTTATGAAACTCCTGAAAGTCGTAAAAGACTGGCTGAATTCTTGGCGTACACAATCGAGGGCGCTGACATTGGTAAACCAAAGTGTGTCCCATACAACCCGAACGAAGGTAATGATTCGTTCTGGGTCCTTGACTCGGGTAATAATTGGCGTCTTACCTTTGATCGGGAAGCACCAAATTGTTTCGAAATCTACCACCGTTACAATAAACCCGAAGTAGGCAATGATATGGTAGAACGTCTCGCTAGTTGGTTGCTATATCGCATAACTGGCTTGAAGATCGTTAATATTTCTACTGGCGACGAAGGCGAAAAACAAAAATTGAATGCTCTTATTGAAAAGGGTTATACAGTTGTTGTGGTTTCTCCCTTTGCTGTACAGTTTGGAACAAAATACAAGGTTTTCCAAGACCCACAATGTTCCAAAGTAGTTACCATCAATATGCATGGTGACGTAATAGCTCTGCAGGGCTAATTTCCTCATTCTGAGGATTACCGAAAGGTAGCGATCGTTAAAGAAAAAAATAAATGGCTAAAAATACACTCTTTAGTCGGCGTAACAGAGATTGGGTCTTTGTTGATCGCGCCGACTTCCATGAAACACTCCCAACAAGCACTTACTGTGTGATGTTTAACCAACAAATTGGTTTTTATCTACAAGAAGTTGAAGGGTTTGTTCTTCCTGAAAAACGCTACGGGGACACTGATAAACTTGCTAATCGAATTCTCGATACATTCAAGGATCGAAACAAGGCGACAGGTGTTCTCCTTTCAGGAGAAAAAGGATCAGGAAAAAGTTTGCAGGCTAAAACTTTAAGCACTTTTGGACTTGAGCGTGGCTTACCTACTATTCTTGTTAATCATCCTTTTCATGGCGAAGGCTTCAATCAATTTATTCAAAAGATTGAGCAACCCTGTATTATTCTTTTTGATGAATTCGAAAAGACATACAGCGAGAAAGACGCACAAGAAGGTGTTTTAACTCTACTTGATGGTGTGGTTACAAACAATTGTTTGTTTGTCTTCACTGTAAATGATAAATATCGCATTGATACCAATATGCGTAATCGTCCTGGTCGTTTGTTTTATGCAATTGACTACGAAGGCCTGACGATTGCATTTATCAAACAATACTGCGAAGAAAATCTGAAGGACAAACAATACCTGGAAACAGTTCCACGTGTTTGTATGATTTTCCGTTCGTTCAACTTTGACATGCTTAAAGCACTTGTTGAAGAAATGAACCGTTATGGAGAATCTCCTCAGAATGCACTCAAGGTATTGAATATCAAAGCAGAATTTGATTCTGTTTCTGATTTCGTTGTGAAGGTGAAACATCCTCGGTTTGTTTCTACTAGACTTTATACTACGAAGTGGAAAGGCAATCCATTGTTGAGTCAAGTCAGCATCGAGGGCTACTTTAAAGATCCTGAAAAGAAATATAAGAAAGACGAAGAAGATGGTGATTATCATCAATTTGTTTTCTCTGCAAAACACATAGTTAAGGTTGATCCTGACGATGGTCGTTTTGATTTCAGATCGGATGATGGAGTAGAACTGTCCTTAGTTCGCGAAGTGTTCAAAAACTTCGGTACTATGGACCGTGTTCTTGATTTGTAAAAATATTTTGAAGACGGGGCTAACAACCCCGTCTTCTTTTTAACTAGTAGTAACGGTATAGTACCTAGATGAGTAATAATGCTCATAAACCCCACCACAACAAATGAACGGACCACCGCCAACAATACTACAACTAACATTCCTTGGCTTGGCAGTTTTTGCCTTGGCTATCGCCGCTTACAAAATCGCATTCAAATCAAAAAATGATCAACAACCCATCTATTCAAGAACTTGAACCATTCGACGTCAAAGACGAAACACTTCCCATTAATCCATATCGCTTTGACTGTATGAGAATGGGTGAAGCGTTCGGAAAAAACATCGAAGTCATGTATTCTCATCACGCCAGTGAGGAACGTGATTACGTGATTCTGGTCGATAAAATGACCGGTCGTCGATGGAGAATCAATTTCAACAACTCTGAAAAGCTGACGGATATGGAATTCCGTTTGCTAAACGCAGAATGGCCACTCAATCTTACGCGAAATAAGACTTGGAGGGCAGGACAAGGACTTATGAACACGCTGTTCAATATTCGTCCTGACCTATACCAGAAATTGACTGGAACTACGGCGGATCCATTTAATTTCAACGATCGTATAGGACGTGCAATGCGTGTCATTTGCACTGATGAACAGTACGAACGACTGGCACCTGCGTTCAAGGAAAAATGAGAGAATGAGTGTAAGCTAACCCCTTACACTCATTTTTTAACTAATAGGGTATACTACTATGTAAGGTAATAATGCCTTACGCAACCACCACCACCACAATGTCCACATTTAAATTGTTGTTAATCATGTACCTCGAACATCTTTTTACGATCTACGAGTACAGTCAAATCAAAGAAGCACTACGTGCATCGATGAATGGTCGGGGACCATTTGGTGTTTTTAGTAACGCCTCTGATACCCTGCTATATAGATGCAGATGTTGTGCCTCTTGTTCAAGGATTGAAATTCAAAATTGGTTTTCTGATAATTACAGTGGTTATGACCTAACTTCTGAATCAAGGATCGATTTTGAATGTCAAATCCAAAAGCTCGGTCCGGCTGAATTATTGGAGCTATGCTCTAACATATTTCAAGACGCGTTAAAAGCATTAAAACCAGAAGTTGCTACAATAATTGAAAGTAATGCTGTAACAATTGCTGGTCTCCGCGCTGAATGGTATGGATCGACAAATCAATTTGTTAAGGGTAGTGATAAAGAGAAGTATATTAACAGTGTGCTTACTCCTTTACTCCTTGGACACGATTTGCGACAAGTCATTCCTCGTGAACAATGGTTAACAACACAACTGTCAGCCCTAAAAGCACGCATGACAGCATAAAACACTTTGTGTTTTTGAGGGATTTTTCCCTCTTTTTTAACTAAGGAGGTATAATAAATAGTATGGGAAAAGGACCAATATATGCCCCAGTGGCAAAACATCCGAATCCTTCTACAAATTGCAATGATGCGCTCGATCGTCTCTTTAAAACTGTCAAAGAGAATGGCGAGAGAAGAAGGAAAGAAAACGAAGACAGAAAACTAAAACAACTCAAAGGAAAACTTTGGTATAAAGAAGATGAAACTGACTCAGACTGACGATGATCCGTCGAATTTATACTATGAAGTTCTTCAATCCGAAACAGGCCTTGTAAAAATGGCTATACACCCAGTTCTATTCGGTTATAGAGTCCGAGGATGGTTAACATCTGAATCCTCTTGCCGAATAGACTGGTGTGGTGGAGCAGATTACTCACAAATTCAAACACTATATTCAATACTGCGTAATATTTTATTACACAGAGATGAAAAAGAAGCTTTTGTAGAACTTCCTGGTATTTCAAAAATCAAACCCTTTTATTTAGATAAAGAGTTTGTTGATAAAATCTCATCACACATAACACAACCACTTGAACTGGTAACTATCAAATTACCCAAGCTATCATGGTAATCTCATTAACAATATTATTAACTATAATTGGATTATGTCTTTTTTGTTTTAAAGACCCGATTCCAGCAATTAACATCAAAAACGAAGAAGGCTTTACTCTTCTTTTTAAACCATTGAATAAATTATCTATAAGATTACCAAACGGTACTCTTCTCCAAGATTTTGAGTTCGATAGTGTTAAAAAAGAGTTTTTTCGTCCATATTTTAATAACAGAGATTTAGGTCATTTTGTTATTTTATTATCGGATCGTATTATTGTTGAAAGACGTTGGTTTGCAGAGCAACAAGCTTTCCATGTATTTCCATTAACAAAAAAACAATATGAAAAAGTCTATAGACATTTCCAAAAATTGGCCCTTCGATAAACATCCAAACGGTATTCCCTTTTCCTCGTTTGACAAAGGACAAGAAATATACATTTGGCATCCGGATGGTACTTTTCCAACTAAAGTTATGAAAACTGGAAAAACTTCTGCTGTAGTGCTTTCTAGCACTAAGTACAGCAAAGGAAGTATCATTATGGTTTCACCAAGACGTTCATCATTTTTGATGATTGGTTGAATTTAAAGAAGAGCTGAAAGGCTCTTCTTTTTAGCTATGAGTTGACATTCTTATACAAATGGCTACCATTAATTATGTGGACAAATTATAGCTTAATAAAAACTTATAACGTAGGTGATCGTTTTTGTGCTCCTGTCTTATATTATCCTTCCTTAGGTATATCAAAAGATTTAAGAGATAAAGACGAATATAACCATTCAATTATTGGTGGTGGTCTGCTATATTATGAATTTGTTCCAAAAATTAAAGAAATTATTAAAAAATCAAAAAATACTATTATTTGGGGATTAGGGACTAATACACATAATACTGATAAATTAAATTATATTGAAGAATTTAAAAATTGTAATTTAGTCGGAACAAGAGACATTAATACTCCTTATGAATGGGTTCCGTGCGTTTCATGCAAATCAACATTATTTGATAATGTCGATAAAACAGAAAAAAACGATATAATTGTTTATAGACATACATACGAAGGTATGCAAGGTGCAAATAAATTTAAAACTATGTTAAACGATGTTAAATCTATTGAGGAAGTTATTTCTTTTTTTAGCTTCTGCAAAAGTTGTAATTACTAATACATATCATGGAGTATATTGGGCTACTCTATTAGGAAAAAAAGTTTTATGTTATAAACCATTTTCATCTAGATTTTTTCATACAAAATATCCTCCAGTTTTTATAGAAAGTTTAACAGAAAACTTAGACGAAAATATTAATAATAGTAAAAATTATTTAGAGTCTTTAAATGAGTGTAGACTTGCAAATGATAATTTTTATGTTAAAGTAGCTTCATTATGAATGAGTATATGTCTGACAAAGAACGTTTGTTGTTTGAGTCGTGCGTAATTCGTGGAATTAATTATCAAACAACAAATCCTAAATTCGATGGATTTTTTAACTTAAAAAAAATTGAACCTTTTATTTTAGAAGGCTTACCGTTATATTTAACTTATAAGGGTTGTAGAATGGATGGAGATGAGTTTATTGTTGTTTGTTCTTATAAAAATGAACCTTTTGAGATCGTTTTTGCTCCATGATTTTGTGGTATAGTAGGTTGATAGGGAATAACCCCTTCAAAACCACACCTACTACCATGGCTAAAATCACCGTATTCAAACTCCGTGAAAATAACACGGACACAGCAACAGGCGCAGCGGGTATGCTTACCCATATGATCATCGACAAAGATCTGAAAACTCGCTATCTGCTTCAACCTCGTGCAGTCAATCCGAAAACCGGTCATCCCGTCGAAAAGATTCATTTGGAACCCGATCGACTCGAAGACCAGACAAATATCGAAGAAATCGAAATTCCAATCGAAGTTCTCGGCACCGTCGTCAAAGATGAAGCGAGTGGTATCGAGGGTACAGCACTGTCCTTCGTCCGGCATCCGAACGGCTGCTTCCACGTGCACATTCAACCCAAGGGTGTGATTGAAAAGACACGCGAACCCATCAAACCAATCGATGTGGACTTTCGCCAGGTTACCGGAGAAAAAGTTCCGGTTATGACGGAGGAGGAAAAAGAAGAATCCAGGAAAAAGAATCCAAGCCCTGAAGGCATTGGGATGCATTTCGGGCCTCAGCTCCCGAAATAATCGGGAAAAAGAGGATGGGCTTAGGCCTGTCCTCTTTTTTAGCTTTAAGGTATAATAGATTAAGAGAGATATATTTCTAATCCTTAACCTAAAATAAAACAATGGACTATTTTGAACACCTTAAAAATATTGTTGAAGATTTGACAACAAAAGGTCAAACAACTTATTGGCCTGATGTAAGAAGCGAGTTTTTCCCAGACACACAACAACGGTCATCAAAAGATATATATGCCGAATGGAGAAATGGAGAGGAGCATAGACTGGCAAATTATCATGAAGCAGTTTTATCAAATTGCTATGTGTTAGTCGTAAAAGCATCTGAGTTAGTATATTGGTCTAAAAATGATGCTGATGTTTTGAAAATGTTGTCAGGAATGACGATTGCTACATTTAACAGCATTTTTCAAGATTCTAAATGGGATATCATCCGATCGTTATGCTTCCAAGGGCATAAATGTAATTCTGTATATCAAAGTTTGCTGAAAAAAGTTCTTTACTACAAAACCAACAGAGGTAACGGAACAATGAGTGAGCGGTTGGCGTTCTCAAGAGCAATCGATGAGACAGTAAATCCATCAACAACACCAGGAACTACGAACAGAATTAATAATCGCATTGAATTACTCAATTTCAGAGTTGAAAATGATTTTATTCGTACGATTGGAAGTGATTTCTGCGATACTTCTCATTGGTACATGGATACAGCAGAGAAAAAAGCAGTAGAAAGAGAGGTAACTAATGGTGGTTCATGGAAAGCAGCGTACAGAAAAGCCTCAAGAAAAAATAGTGAAGAGGCCTTAAAACTTCTACGCAATTTATCCTTGAAACCTCTGTTTTTATTTCTCTAGTTAATCCAGCTAGACGACACGAACCTAGAAACAAATATGTATGGAGCGATACATTTAAATCACAAGAATTATGGGCTTCATTTGTATCTCAATATCCAGGTGTTATTCAAGACGGAAACTGTATTGATTCTGAAAAGTTAAAACAACTATTCAAAAAATTTGTAGGTGTGGATCCTTTAGAACCAGGAGAACGCATACAATCCAGAGAAGATTGGATTAAACAACAACTTAAACGACACGAATTACCACCCCGCCCATGCTTAATTGATGAAAAATGGTAAAGTACTACGAAGGGTAATAATACCTTTCATAACCACCACCACCATGAATAAAAATCGTTCATTAACAAACCTCATGAATGCAATCGGAAAAATTGTTGTTCTGACTGTCGTCATTTCCGTGACGTACATCAGTACAGCAATGTTGTGCGGAATCTACCCACACCAGCTCGGATTCTACAAGCCAATGTTCGTTGGTCATGATACCGTGTTGACCGTTGCTGATGGTATAAGCTACGTATTGCCTACAAAGCTTTTCATCATTGGCTCGATTGTCATGCTCTGCAACCTCGCCTCTGTTGGTTGTATTTTGTATTATTTATGGTACGCCGTTAAAAGCGTCGTATCATACATTCAATACAAAATCAGAATCAAAAGTGGGGAGGTTGTCGAATGGAACTGAGTGAAGCTGGAAAAATAGGAATTGTTTGCCTACTGGCTACAACCTGTGTAGCAGCTATCTGTCATTGCTGCTACATGGTCGGTTTTATATTATTAGGAAATTTTTTCCTGGTTCTATTGAAACTGATCATCATGTCGTTGATACTAATCGTCCTGATCCACTTTAAAGAAAGAGTCACACTTCATCATGTCCTTAAGAAAACAGGACGATGGTTTGGTGTTGGCCTACTATTATGGGTAACGATGGTATGTATTCACACATTACAGGTAAGTACAGCCTTTCCACAGTTCCTAGCATTTCTGTTTCTTGCTTGGTTGTTTATAGCAATCTGGCATGAGGGAAGGAATTTCCTCAGAAACAGAAATGCTTGATACTTATGGGGAGATAAACACTGACAATGTTTTTCTTCCTTTAGCTATGAGGTATAATAATATGTAGAGATGATCTACATTACACTAATGGACAAAATTGCACTACATCTACCAAAAGATGAAGGCCGTCCAGGATTAAACTATATCACATCTACCTTTCCATCTGGTGAAGGTTATGTGAAATTGACTGATCCTGGTTTAATTCCTGAAACCGTCGATATTTATTATCGTTGGCAAGGGGACAGCAGCCTCATTCAACTGTTTAACTTTGTAAACGCTCTTCGATTGAAGGGTGCTAAAAAGTTGAATCTTTTCTGCCCATACTTTCCTGGCTGCCGCTCGGATCGTGTTGGTAAGAAAAACGAAGGAGAAGCGTTATCTTCTAAAGTCTATGCTCAATTGGTGAATAGCCTACAATTTAATGAAGTTGTGGTCTTTGATCCTCATTCTGATGTTGTACCTAGTTTGCTTGATAATCGTAGAATTGTAACAAACCATGAATTTGTTGCACATATTCTGCGTAATTTTCAAGGAGAATCGGTCATCATTAGTCCTGATGCCGGGGCTAATAAAAAAATCTTTGATCTTGTCGAGTTTCTCGGAGGATCAAGAAAAGTTATCCGGGCAGATAAAAAACGCGACGTAACCACAGGTCAATTAGTTAGAGGCGAATGTACTGTTTTTGCCGAAACTGGTGAACTTGAGGGTAAGACTTGTTTTCTTATCGATGATATTTGTTCTAAAGGAGGAACATTTATCACACTTGCAAAAGAATTGAAGAAACTCGGAGCAGGTAATATATTCCTTATCGTCTCTCATTATGAAGGCGTTGCCGATCAGTCTGAATTAATGGCTGCAGGCATTAGTAGAGTGTTTACTACAACATCCTTAATCAACACAACACTTCCAGGATCGTTTGTAGAAACCACTGACATTAAAGCACTACTGTGATCGCATTATTTCCCCCATACTTAGGTATTGATGGTTACAAACTCGAACATCATCGTCAATATCCAGACGGAACAGAAATCGTATTCAGTAACGCAACTCCGCGTTATTCCAGAAGAAATACAAGTCATGTTGTTTACTTCGGTGGACAATATTTGATTAAACGTATTCTAATCGAATTGTGGAATACAGAATTCTTCCACAAACCAAAAGAAGAAGTCATTGCCAAGTTTAGTCGTTATATCAACGCCTACGCAGGTAAAGATAATCAAGTCGGTATACACCACATTTCGGCTTTGCATGATTTGGGTTATTTACCAATTAAAATACTAAGCTTACCAGAAGGTTCGATTTATCCTATTAAAGTTCCTTGTTTTGTTATTTTCAATACAAAACCTGAATTTTATTGGCTTACAAACTTCCTGGAAACTATCATATCCAACAATATTTGGCCGATGTGTACATCGGCCACCACTGCAAAGATCTATTATGATCTCCTTGCTTCATATGCCATGGATACTGTGGGCGACACTTCGTTCGTACAGTTCCAAGGACATGATTTCTCTTTTCGTGGTATGTTTGGCTCCGAAGCAGGCGTAATGAGCGCTGCTGGCCATGCAACCTCGTTTGTTGGTACCGATACAGTTCCAGTATTACCTTTCTTAGAAGATTGGTATGGCGCAAATGTTGATGAAGAGTTGGTAGGTTGCAGCATTCCAGCCACAGAACATTCTGTTATGTGTGCAGGTGGTGAAGATAACGAATTTGAGACCTTTAGGCGTCTCATCGAAGATCTATATCCACATGGATTCTTGAGTGTCGTTTCTGACACTTGGGATTTCTGGAATGTCGTAACTCCGAATAATGGATTAGTTGCTCGGCTTAAAGATAAAATCTTAGCCAGAAACGGAAAACTTGTTATCCGACCAGATACAGGTGACCCAATCAAAATCGTTTGCGGAGAAGCAAAACCAATTGCAAGTAGGACTATCGAAGCAATTCGTGAAGCGTTACATGAAGGATACACACATATCCGTGTTGAGAATAAATATTACTTTATTCAAACCGGCGGAACAATGGGTCTGTCTCTACATGAAGTTAAGGCAGAAGATGTCACACCAGAAATGAAAGGGGCTATCCAATGCCTTTATGAAATTTTTGGTGGAACAATGACCTCGAAAGGTTATAAACTGCTCGACTCGCATATCGGATTGATTTATGGTGATTCTATTACAATTGCCCGAGCTAATGCCATATGTCAACAACTGAAAGACATGGGTTTTGCTTCGACAAATGTTGTCTTTGGTATTGGTTCGTACACATATGCATATGTTACGCGTGATACCGATGGATACGCAATTAAGGCAACATGGGTTCAAATAAACGGTAAACCCCGCGAAATATTCAAAGAACCTAAAACTGGAGACGGCACTAAAAAGTCTGCAAAAGGCTTAATTGCTGTTTATAAGGATAAGGACGGAGAATTTTACATGAAAGACCAAGCTACTTGGGATGAAGTGTTGAATTGTGCCTTCCAGGTTGTTTTCGAAGACGGTAAAATGTATAACGAAACAACTATTGGAGAGATTCGTTCTAGACTTAAACAAGTTTAACAATCAGCTGTATTTCTGGAAGATAACTACTTCCCAAAATACAGCAACCACCACAAAATAATGTCAAAATATATTAACCTTGAAAAAATTGAGGAGTATGGAAAATACTCCTTACGTGGCTATAGAGGCAATAAAAAGTTTTTTGTTGTTGTTATAGCTTGTGATAAAGCAGGGAATTATCTTCAAATATCAAAATTGAAGATAAAAAACGTACGATCGATTTCATCTGCATTTATTTCTGCAAAACGTCAAATAGCGGGTTGGTCTCCACCCAAACCTATTTCAGTTGGATTATCGCTGTATTCAGCCTATCACTATGAATTTTTCCGTCTATTAAAAGCAGAGAAATCTCACTTTGAAGGTATGGATCGGTTTTATCTCAACGGATTCAATAGTTACAATTGGCCACATCTAATCATTCAGGACCGATATGCGCCTGTACCCAGTATCATAGATGATGCTGATGACGAGTATGATGATTGTGACGAGGAACTATCGAAAAACCAATTAAAGGAAATTGATTCTTTGTTGTAATTTAAAAGGGTGTTTGTAAATCAGACACCCTTTTTTAGCTAGGCAGGGAAAAAGGTATAATAAATAGAAGACAATGAAGGCTTTTATTCAATCTCAAGTTACAGGTTTGTTAAATAAACAAACTATCGCGTATGGTGTAGAATTATTTGGTTACGAGGACACCATCATAGACCATGTACCAAGAATGTCTAAACCTAATGGAGACATAGCTTATGGTAATGTCGGATGGATTCAAGGCGTAGCAAAGGTAAACGAATTAAATTTACCTCCATTTGGATACGTTCCTGATCCACTACGACCTTATGCTCCAGATTACAAAATTGCAAATATTTCAGAAGCTTATAGAGCATTTGGAAAATTTGTAAAACCAATACCAGAAAACCAAAAACAATTTAACGGATTCATTATCCAAAAGGAAAATCCATATCATAACATGCTAACACTAGCTGGTTATGATAATGATGTAATCATTCAAGAACCTGTCGAGTACGTAAGTGAATGGCGTATTATTGTTCTAGACCATGAAGTTATAGACGCTCGACATTACAAAGGAAATTTTCGACTTGCTCCAGATTGGAGTTTAGCCGACAAAATAGCTTCTAGCTATAAAGATTTGGGCCCTGCGTGGTCCTTTGATCTAGGGATTACTAAAGAAGGTAAAACCTTGTTAATCGAATGTCACTCAATGTTCTCTCTTGGCTGTTATGGTACTCCGCCAATATTTATGGCTAAAGCACTTATACAAGCCTGGGAACACACATGGAAATTAAAAAAATGATAACCATCAGACCAAGAAATATCCTCTTAAATACCTCAGGCGTCATTGTTCATCAAGTCAATTGTCTTGGTGTAATGGGATCGGGTATCGCAAAAAGCATCAAACAGATGTATCCTCCTGCCTTTAAACAATATGAGGCAATGTGTGGTACTGTTCCTGATCCAAGGAAATTTTCCTTATTAGGACAAGTACAGTTCGTGAATGTTTCCGAGCACAACGGAAAAGCTTTAATGATCGCCAACATGTTCAGTCAACTTGATACCTCTTCTGGGTCAAGAGAAACAGAATATGGAGCAATGTATCAAGGATTAAAAACTATCGAACTAAAACTACGTGGTTTAAATATCCCACTATATATTCCATACTTAATCGGTTGTGGTTTTGGTGGTGGGGACTGGAATATTGTTGTTGAAATAATTAAAACAGTATTCGAAAATTCACACACAGAAGTAATGATCTGTGCATTCAATCCTTCTGCTTACGAAGTCGCTAATGTTCAAATTCTTCCAATTGTAAAAAAGAAATTTACAGTTGAAGAATTTAAGTTATGGCTCGAAACACCACAACAAACACTCCAAGATATGTGTCCTATTGATCTAATTCATTTAGGACAAATCGAACAACTTAAAACACTTGCTAAATCCAAAAAATCATGATCTCCTTCCTACTTTTCATTAGTTCCGTTGCATCATTCATCACATACTCCAGTTATAGTCATATAGGATGGTTAATTGCTGGAATTGTTTTGGGTGTGATATGGCTCTTCCGTATTCTTGGAGCTTGTCCGTCCTGTGATGGCATTAACGGAATCGACTTTGGAGATAGCTACTCAGACAATTATAGTAGTGGGGATAGTGATAGTGGAGGAGGCGGTGGAGACGATTAATTATGCCTAAACCAAAACGAATAATCCTAATTCGTCATGGACAATCTGAGGGTAATGTAAATAAACAAATTTATCATACAACACCAGATTACGCAGTCCAATTGACTGATTCAGGAATTAACCAAGTTAAACATAGTGCCAATAGTTTAAAAGCTATTATTGGAGAAAATCCAGTGGCTTATTATGTTTCACCGTTCTGGAGAACTCGACAAACCTACATGGTATTGAAGAAAACAATTCCGGAATGGCGTTATTATGAAGATTTACGTATTCGAGAACAAGAATGGCTGACTTCTTTCCAAGCAGTTGATACAATTGACGAAAGGGCTAGAGATAGCTTTGGGCATATGTATTATCGGTTTGGAACAGGAGAAAGTAATGCTGATGTATACGATCGTATCAGTGACTTCCTCAATACACTGTTCCGAGACTTCCAAAAAGAAGATTTTCCAGAAAATACAATCATTGTCACGCATGGTATGGCTATGAGAGTATTTTTGATGAGATTTTTCCATTTGTCAGTCGAAGAATTTGAACTACTTGCAAATCCTCATAATGCAGAGTATTTTATACTTGAATTGGGTTCAGATGGTCATTATAAATTGACCGCTGAACCAAGAAAGTATGAAAAACGAGATCATCCGTTCCAATTTGATTGGAATAACCCCAAATATCAATGAAAATAGCCTTTTTTAAAAAAGTTAAGACAATTACATCAAAAACAGGTGAACTTTTCTTTGAAAGATGGGCTATTATCGAAGTTCAGAACGTTTTTGCCCTTTACATACATAAAATTCATAAAGCCGACAGAGATCAACACCTACATACCCATCCGTGGAACTTTATAGGACTGATTTTAAAAGGTGCTTATCTTGAACGTACTGTAGAGGGTGTGAACCTACGATCATTTGGATCAATTGCCGTCGCAGGCCGCCATTTTTGTCATAAAATTGATGAAATTGTACGTGGGCCTGTTTTTAGTCTGTTTTTCGTATATGGAAAACACAAACCTTGGTTTTATAGCCTCGGACATGTGGAATCTACTGTATATAGAAGGCTAAAAAATGAAAATAACCTTCCAACCCCTGACATCATTCCCTAAAAATATAAAAATATGGAGCCTTTCCTATATTTTCAAGCCATATCTGCTTTGGTTTCCACGTTTACAAAGGAACCACCAGCTAATGTGCTAAAATCAACAAGCCAGCTAGCAAAATTTCTCGATAATAAGCCTTTTTACACTTCGTGTGTGGATTATGTAAAAAATACACCGAAATTTGTGCCTAATGCCGTCGAGTTCATGAAAAATCTCATTGCCCTAACACAGGAATACAATGAGTTTCCAAAAATGAAAAAATTTGCTCATGAAATTGACGAAATTGTGAAAGTTCGTTCAGATAACGAACGTGTACAAATTAAAGATAACGACGGTGCGGTTTCTATCGTATCCACCGAGCCATTGTATGCCGATGATCTCGATCGTGCACAAGTGACAAAATGTAGCGACCCAACTTGCACGCTTGATCATTCTCAAATGCCAGTTGTATTAGCTTCTCCATGTCACCCAGGGGCACCACTGTATTTGACATACAAAGACAAAGTGCTTGTTACTCATTGCTGTGTTTGCAGAAAAGAGGCATTTGCGATTCGCGTTGAGAGTCGTTAACGACATTAAGAAGGAAATCATTTGGTTTCCTTCTTTTTAGCTATCAAAGTCCTTGCATTCTGGTAGACTTGGTGTAGTGTATTGAAACATTCAACGGTACACACATCCCTATATGTCTAAAAATCAATATAACACTGTTAAGCTAGTACTCAATACACTTGATAAAGTAAAATCAAAAGACGAACTTGTCGATCAAGTTCGTAAAACCAGAAAAATCAATGAAGCAAAAGCTATTCAACTTGTCGAACAGGCATATGAATTAAGTTTAGATGTTCGTAAAAAAATTGATGCTTTACTCGGAATGCAGAATCCATTTTCGGCATCCCAAAAGTCTACATCAAAACTTCCAGTTAAACAAAAATCGCTAGACGAAGTTGTTAGAGAAATTAAGTCTCTTCGAGAATTTGAAGAAAATGTTCAAAGTTACGTTCACGAACATATTGGACCGAAACTTGAAAAAGTTAAATTACCGACGCTAGAAGAGCTAGAAGCTAAACCCGTACAATCCACAGACAGATCTTGTATTATTGTATTTACGGATACACACATTGGTTCTCAATGCAAATCTTCTGATAACCTTAAAGGGTTTGAATGGAATTCCGCGATTGCCATAGAAACAATGCATAGAGTGATTGATCAATCTATGGAAAAGTTATCTCGTGGTGGATACGAAAAGGTTATTGTCGCTTATGGTGGTGATTTGTTTCATACATTAACAGGAACTACCCAAAAAGGAACCAAACTTGAACGAGAACTTAACGGTTTTGAGCAATTTGAAACAACTCTAGAAACTATTCGAGATATTACACTCAAATTAGTTAAAGAAGGTTATAAAGTAGAGAATTATTTCGTAGTAGGTAATCATGACGGTATTACTGGATATTGCCTTGGTAGTGCATTAAAACATATGTTTGATTTTAATCCAGAATATAAAGAACGAGTAACATGGAATGTAAGTCAAACAGAACAAATCTTCTTTGAAGCAAATGAAAATACCCTTTGTTGTTTACATCATGGTGCATCTGCTACGACAGATTTTAAATTTGCAGCTGGTGTGTCTAAAGCTACAGAAGCAAAAGTAGGAGGCATGTTCAGTGCTTATAGTGCGATGAAAAAGAAATTTTATAAAAGTCATATTATGATTGTAGGAGATAAGCATCATTTTTCCTGCCACGAATATTCACATTTCCTTTTTGTGCAAATTGGTTCAATTGTTAAAGCAGATCATTACGCAGAAAACATGCAGTTACGTTCTAGACCTCAACAAGGCATGATAACGGTGGATAAAAATGGTTTCGAGTCAATCGGGGTCATTTATACAGACTAACCCCCCCCATGTAGTTTTACTAATATATTGGTAGAATAATTTGAGAGGAAAGTTAATAACGACTGACCTCCATTAAACCAAACCAAACTACCACTACTACCATGGCTGATAACAAGTCCCCTGAACAGCTCCGCGCTGAACGCATCAACAAGCTCGTCGCCGACCTCGAAAAGGTCAGCGAACCGGGCATCAAGGCCGCCCTCGAAAAGCAGCTCGAAGCCGAGAAGAACGCCCAGTGCGCCCGCGCCGTGCAGGTCTTCCAGGAACTCGATCGCAAGCTCGAAGGCTCCGTCCGCAATCTGCGCGAGGCCCGCAATCTCGCCAAGGCCGCCGAGAAGGAAGTCGATGCCCTCGATGAGGCTCGCGCCAACTTCGTTTCCGGCGACAATCAAGGTGACGTGGACGTCCTCCGCGAAACCCTGAAGAAGGCCGGCATCAACTTCAACGTCTAAGCCGCAAGGCCGGCGTTTAAGCCAAAACCCAAACAGAGGGTGCAGCAGGAATCGGGAGCCTGCTGCACCCAATGTTTATATAGAGGACTAGGCCTCTTTAAATAGCTTTTAAGCCTAGTGCGTTGCAATTTTGCAGGTAAGCCAAATATTATTGATAATTAGTGTTGGATGCTAAGAGTAAAAGTCACTCGTTGATCGCTCAGTACAAGATGACATTATTTCAATCATATTGATTGAAATTATTGTGTACTTCGAACCGTGGGTCGCTGCACACGCTAACCTCTTTGCCCGTATCCAAGCCACAAGAATCAATATGTTTGGCATTTTTAATGAACTAATAAAATTAATATGGAATATTGTCTTTATATAATAATATAAAGACGCAACTCCTACCGACCGTGATCTCGTCTCTCGTAGCTAATGTCACGGCTGTTTGTGTCAAAGCAAGGCTGGTAACAGCTAAGCGCCTGAAATGGAAGGAATGTCTCTGGTAGCGCCGACCATGGAAGATAGGTACCACACTTAATCGGAAACTGTTTGGTGAGGCGTATCTCTCGAGAACTGGGAAACTGGTTCATTGACAGAGGTAAGTGGTTTGAAACCGGTGGTTTGGAGAGAGAGGTTGACGCAAGTTGGCCTCTCTCTTTTTTTAGCTTATAGCGATTGTCAAACTTACAGTCATAATGTAAACTATTCTTGTGTAAATCACATTAACTATATGGCTAGAAGAAAACATAACAAAAGAGACCTCACAATAGCTGACGTAGATGAAAATAACTGGGAAGAGTTCATGCCTCTACCAACTCCAGTAAAAAATTTTCAAATAAAAAATAAATTCACGTTTAATGATGTACATCAGACATTTTATAACTTATGTACTGATGAGCGTACTAAAATGGTTTTGGTAGACGGGCCCGCTGGAACAGCAAAAACCTTTATTGCTGTAATGGCTGGGTTAACCTTACTAAAAGAAAAACAAACAAATCAAATTATCTATATTAGAAGTATTGTAGAATCGGCACATAAGAGTATCGGCGCGTTACCGGGAGAAATTGATGAGAAGTTCAAACCTTGGTCATTGCCTTTGCTTGAAAAGTTAAATGAATTGGTTCCAATGAATATTGCAGACCGCCTTGTAAAAGATGGCGTTGTAAAATCAATTCCTGTTAATTTTGTCCGTGGTCTTACTTTCCATGATTCTTTTGTAATAATCGACGAAGCACAAAATTTAACAAAAGATGAATTGGTTACCATTTTAACAAGATTTGGTCAGCGTTCTAGATACATGGTTATTGGAGATACTAGACAACGCGACATTGGAAAAAGTTCTGGTTTTCCAGCAGTATTTGATGCATTTAACGATGAGGAGTCGACTAATCATAATATTCATACTATTACTTTTGGAGAAAACGAGATTGTCCGCTCACAAATACTTAAGTTCATAGTTAAAAAATTAAGTTGAGGTATAATACTATGTAAGAGAAACTTACAACTATTTCAATTTGGAATAGTAACCTTAGCTAATAAACATGGACCTAGTAATCGCAGATACACAAAATCAATTCGAACCTGTACGAGTGGAATGGGATCAACATACAGGAGATCTCAGTTCAATTCAATCTTCGGACCACATCGTAAAGATCAAACGAAAACGTCCACCCTTGGCAATCGTTGGATCAAATGTGATCCGTCGTACAAAGAACAAAGACAAAGATGCGAAACTGG
>ERZ650304.230-NODE-230-length-35396-cov-6.630146_pt1 | contig 35396 bp, 56 predicted proteins | sample MGYA00376240_ERZ650304 | MGnify/ENA primary metagenome ERZ650304 (study PRJEB26733, sample SAMN07839271) | wastewater metagenome | biome: small river; feature: stream; material: water | place: USA: North Carolina | collected 2016-03-01 ... | reverse complement strand
TTTTCATTAACAACAACAGCAACAACAAACGGCAAAATGGAAGATCCAACTGTCGTAACGTTCATCTACTTGATGGCAGCATTTGCCATCATCAACACAATATTCAGTGTTTATCAAAACTTTGAGCTCATTCGAAACAAATGTCGTACTGACAAACCAAAAGCTTGTGAAGACGTTTTAGCCGAAATGGGTATGAATCAAAGAGAAATCATTTCGGAATTTGACTCGTTGCGTGCTCAAATTCGTTCCAATGGAAAAGTGTTACGTGGACTCGACGACATTCGAAAGAAACTATCAACAGTTGAAGAAGAATCAAAGACGAAAATCATCAGGATCCCACGCACAATTACTGCAATTCAGAAAACAGTGCGTGGATTACGCAAACAAGCAGACGCAATTCTTCAAGCAGTCATTATTCAACAACAAGAAGTCGACCAACAACAACAACCTTCGTCTTCACAACAACCATCACAATATTCAACTCCGACATTGTTATATCGTTCTCCAATGGTCCACCAAATTATCACTGGCACTTCTTCCGAGTCCTCACCCTCGACTACAAATGACAGTTGAAAAGCTCAAATGTATTTTTTTTGAAAAAAAACGACATAAACACGCACACACTCCTCATTCATCAGCGGCATCGTCATCATGGTCCTGAGTATTTGCATCGTCCTTTTCAAGCTCATTCAGTAACGCTTCAGAGTCAGACTCGTCGTCGTCGTCGTTGTTGTTGTCGTCTTCTTCGTCTTCGTTGTCGTCAAGGATCTTTTCGTCCGGATCAACAGCAGCAGCAGCAACAACAACACCTTCATCATCTTCGCATTCATGACTTGAAACAATAAACGAGTCGTCTTCTTCAGAATCGGAACTTTCTGAAACGGTTTCGCCCTTTTGCTTGCGAGCTGCACGTTCTTGTTTCTTGAGCTCCTTCTTCTTCTTCTCGAGAGCTTCTTCTTGCTTGGCAGTAAGAACTTCGTGCTCCGAGTCTTCGTCAGAGTCGGTCTTGTCGCTCGCATAGTCAGTTGGTTCAAAGCGTTGTGGTGCTTTCGTTTGACGCTTACCGCGAGTTTTGGCAACACAATTGCTATCAGAAGATAACATAGCTTGTAACTTACGCTTAACAGAAACAGCAGTGGCGGTGGTTGAGGTCGACATTTTCGAGTTTGTGAAAATTAGTTGTAAAAATGTGTTGTTGGAAATTTCCAAGTCATCGTCGATCAACTTTTTCAACAACAACATGTCTTTTGAAACACAACTTGCAGCGTTTGCCAAGAAGTTTCATGACGGGCATTATACATACATGCGTGAAGTTCGCGCTCAACTCTACAAATCCTACAAGCAGACTCATGGCATCAATCCAAGTGATGACCGCATGATTGTCTTACTTCGAAATGTGTTTAGCGACCTTGCATTGAAACCAAAGCTTCTTCGAGACGAGTTGGAAGAATACGCAAAACGCATATCTGGGCTTCATGATTTGATTGTGGATTTGTTGGTTGCTTACAAACCCAAACACGAACACCCTCGCGCTCAAGATTTTTTGTTTGTATTGCTTCAAAATGTGTTTAAGAATGGCGCAACGTTCAATGTGCAAATTCTGCAAGTCGCACTCGAGTCATTCCCTTTTGCTCCCTTGCACGAACCTGAAATTGTGCCTGCGCCTGCACCTGCACCTGAGTCTGCGCTGCCAGTGGTCACCGACTATGTTATCGAGAAGCCAGTCGAGATGCCTGTTGTAACTTCAAACGCTCCAATTGTTCAACTCGAACCTTCTCCTGCACCTGTTGTTGTTGATGATTTGATTTAAATTTTTTGACATACACACTTAAAAATTTTGGTTTGTTTTAATTAACAACAACAACAACAACAATGCCTCGAAGGCGTTCTTCATCAATAACAAAACGTCATTATCGACGTCGTTCTAGATTGTCACGACATCGCCAACAACGTGGATCGCCAATTCGAGACCACACCATTTTTTCAGATGCATTTGATGATGCTCGTTCACGTTTGAGAGACGCACAACCAAATCTTGGAGGTGCAGACGAGAAACTTGATTTGGAAAAGGTTGACATTGCAACATTTTACCAAACAATTACATCTATAAACAACCGTTGGGTTGACGCAGTTACACCATTGAATGTTTCACGCGAAAATTTGTATTCAATGTTGGTTGCCGGAATTCTAAGATCAAAAGGACAAACACATCAGTATCACGAATTGTTACGGGATTTGCGCACTCGTGGTCAAACTCAAATTGCAGATGTTTTGGAAAAATAAATTTGCATTGTTTACTAGATATTAATAATAATTCAAACAATGTCAACCGTTGTAAATCCAAAGAAGACAACAATCATTGAACTCGAGACGTTCAATTTGAAAACGATTTTTAGAAACTCGGTGATTGTTTTTGTTGGTCGTAGACGTACCGGCAAGTCAAATGCAATGTTGAATATTGCCTATTACTTTCGTTGGTTTCCATACTTTTTGTGTATGTCTGCAACAGATGCACTCAACGGTGATTGGAGTTATCGAATGCCCTATTCGTTTGTAAAAAGCCAATGGGACTCGGAAGTGATTCGAAAGTTGTTAATGTCGCGAATGCGTTTGAAATGGATCAACCGCAACAATCCAAATTTCGTCCTCGAACCAATCATGATCATTCTCGAGGATCTCATGTACGACAATAGCACTGTGATGAATGACAAGTGGTTCAAGTACTTGTTGAATAACGGAAGACATCTCGAGATTTGTTTATTGTTGACAGTGCAGTACATCTACCAAATGTCTCGTGTGTGCCGCACAAATGTCGATTTTTTGTTTGCATGTGCAGAGAAAAATCTGGGAAACCGAAAACGTTTGTACAGCGAGTTTGGTGCGTCAATGCCATTCGAAGTGTTTGACGAGATTTTCAAACGGGTGACAAGCAACTATGGAATGATGGTGTTTGATGTGAATGCAATGGACTATGACATTCGTCAAAGTATGTTTCGTTGGAGAGCACATAAGATGATGAAAACGGATCATTGGCGTCTTGGCTCGGATGCTTATTGGAAAAAGCACGAAGAATTCGTAAAGTTGTACGGAGACAAAATGACACCATTTCAAGGTATGGATGATGAAGATGAAAATGCAACAGACTTTCACAAGACATCTGCCAAACGTGGTCGTAAACGCAAGCTCTCGGAACGCGAGTCACAAGAACTCAATGTCGACTTGGATCCAACAACATCAAACACCGAAGACGTTGTACTTGATGACGATGGTAATGTGATTGGAGGATCTGAAGCACAAATGGTTAATTTTGTCATTCCGCCTTCTGCATCTAGGTCTCGAGCAAAACGTGAAACTCCAATCGGTGTCAAGTTTGTTTAAATACTCTCCAATGCAATATAGCATAAAATTCAGGAATCCAACTAGCCCACGTGTGAGTACAAAGTTCACAATAACATCCCATTTGCGATTGAGCTGTACGCACAATGTTATATGCTTCGTCATAAGTTTCTACAGTCCGGATTATTGTAATTATTCGGTATATATGAACATTAATCCTGTCATAATGATCATGATAATTGTGAACACATGCACAATCATAGTGTTCGAGTTTAAAAATGCTAGCATCACCAGCATCTGGGGTCAAGTGAAAAGTTTCATCCAATCCAATTGTCATTGACAATGATGATGTTGACGGTCTATCCCGTGGAGGAATTGATTCTTGTTGTTGGTCGTGCTCATATATCTCGATAGCACGAGTCTTGGCTTCTTGAGATGTGTATTGATCGATGTGTCCAGGATTAAAACCAGTCAAACGTTTGATTTCATTGTAGCCATGTTCATAGCGTTGATATTTGCTCTTGTCAATCTTAACACCACGTGGTTGTGAATCGTTGTTGTTGTTCATTGTTTGAATTTCAAGTCGAGTGTCGAGTTTGGCAGTTTGATTTTGAATCAATGTCGTCTGCATGTGTACTCGAGAATGCTTTACGAGAATGGCATCCTATTGGAGTATTGTGTGGTATTATTGGTGGTTGGATAGGTCTTTGCTCATCTGCCATACCGCCAATGGATAAACAAGAACACGAGGATTTGCCCGAACGCGTGCGACGTTATGCTTTTACTGGAATTTTTATTGGCTATACACTTCCAGTTTCCATACCTGCATTGTCTTTGTACTACACCTTCAAACCACTGTTCAAACCATCGGCATCGAAATAACAAAAAACTACACTACGAGTCCCATAACATGATTTGGTTGTTTTGAATTTTGGATTAAAATACTCGTGTTGTGTTTTGTATTTATTGTAGGGTTGAGGTTTCAGCTGGGACGAAGTAGTTTGATACCTAAGGTTTATGTATAAAGACATTCACCTTACCTCGTGATTTTTTGTCCCATAACACAAATCATTGTTGGAAATTTCCAAGGTTTAATGTTGCTTGGCGATCTTTGTTTAGACACGGTGGATTTGCGTGAAACACTTTTCATTCAATCTACCGAGGTGATGTGGTGAAAACCATGTTGCCGCCTAATTTTTTAGATTGTTAATTATCATCATCATCATCAAACATATCATCATGATTGACAATCTTGTGAATTGTACGGCATTTATGAGTTTGTCATTGGTGAGTCTTGGTATTTACTTTTGTTTGTTAATGTCTGCTCATGGCTCAATTGGTGCATTGATTAATGCAGATATGCTCAACATCAAAATCTTGGGTACACCACTCGCCTCTTGGCCAATAACACATTTTGTGTTTTATGCATTGGCAGCATACAATTTTCCAACTTGTTGGCCATGGATTTTGACGTTGGGTCTCGTGTGGGAGTGTGTTGAGTGGTCTGCACAACAAGTTACGAGAGCATTGGTGTTGCCGCAGTCGATGAAAAAAACAACCAACAAGTCCGACGCCTATTACGACGAGTGTTGGTGGTCAGCAAGTATCATTGATTTATTGGCAAACAATGCAGGTGTTTTGGTTGGTTTATTAGCAAGTGCAACTCAAGTCCATGTACATATCAAATAACATAAAACAATTACAGCTAGTATTGTAATTATTGTCAATATTATTGCAGGTCCTTCAAATGTTCTGGATGGATATGTATAATACACAGATTTCAAATCCCCCAGCGTGTAATAACATTCTCGTATTCCATTGTTGTGAACACTGCAATAGTTTGTGTCTTGACGGCCCAATTCTAAAATTTGAGATCGAACATGATTGTCCTTGGTTTGTAATGTTGTAAAGACGGCTTTTGTATTGTCCCCATATGAAACACAATCGGTTACATCACACACAGTTGTTTGGATTTGATCCTTGATGGGTTGATACCATAGAAATGCAACCAAAAGATCTGCAACAAACAACAGTACAATCACACCAACAAGTGCAACAACTCGACGACTTTCGGATTGCATTTGGTGGGGAGGGTGAATGTCAGTTGACACACGCACGCAACAACCACACAATGGTCCACTTTGATTTCATTGAAGTGGGCACGAGCGACTTTGATACATTGTTGCAAGACCTTGCTTATGACGAGTCTCGAATGCACGTCAGCAATGTTCGTGGTATCTCCATCGAGCCATTGAAATGTTATCTCGACCGTTTGCCAAACGACCCTCGTGTGACCAAAGTGTGTGCGGCAATTTCAAACTTCTCAGGCAAGGTGAAAACCTTTTACGTCGAACCATCTGAAATTTCCAAACATCAACTTCCACATTGGATGCGAGGATGCAACAGCATCATTACGCCACACCCTGAAGTCGCTACAAACCTCAAGAGTTTGAAACTCGAACACCTTCAAATCGAACTCGAAGTTCCATGCATGACTTTACTCGAGGTTGTCGAAAAGTTCAATGTGAGCTCAATTGGCTTGTTGAAACTTGATTGTGAAGGCCATGATCCTGTGATCCTCCGCAATTTCATCGAAACCTTTGCCGACAAGCCACTCGAGTTGTTGCCCAAGATGATTCAATTTGAATTCAATCATTTGAGCAGTGTATCTGAAGTTCAACAAATTATTAATGAGCTTCAAGAGGGAAAGTGGTCATACAAAACCGCGTCAAGAGTTCCAAATGGCGATATTTTGTTACAACGAGATTGATTTAATAGACAACAATTTTCTTGTTCAAAAACGATGCAGGCACAGAGTCGTCTTGGTCAATTGTTTGGCCGTTTTCGTTGAGAAGATCAAATTGATGATGGATTGTGTCATCATTATCATTGAATACACAGCGTAACCAAGGTCCATTGAGCTGATATGCGCTTGTTGCAATCACAAAACAATTGAATCTTGCAGGGTTGTCTACTAAAAGACGCATCGCTGTTTGTAACTTTCGTTCGTGATATGAAAGATCATCCATTACTACAATAGCATGTTTGTCGTGTGGCCCGTTAATAAACTTTAAAGCGTCCATTTCGCCGTAAATATGTACTACACGATGATTTCCTGGTACATGGTTGAGGATGTACTTGACAAGTGTAGTTTTGCCACACTTGCGACGTCCAATCAACACCAAGCTTTGACACGAACGCACGTTTATAAAATACTGAACAAGTGAGCTCATGACAACAACAGCAAAATGTCAGTTGTCACAACGAGATATAAATTTGTCAATAGTGAATATAACCACTACCACCGCTACCAATGTCACTGTCTCGACTTGCATATGAACCCGTCTCGGGTAAATTGAACGCTGGTTATCGTTTAAACTCGTTAAAACCAATTGATGCTATTTTTGGTGGTACCGGCTCAAATACTGGTTCAGTGAAAACCAGTAACACAACCTATTCGGTAACCGTTACAGCAACCGCCAACACAACATTGACAGCACCAACATCTGGTACATTGATTGCCAGAGGTAATACGGTGTCTACCAACATGACAGTCTGGAGTTCTGGAAATGTTGCTGAAACATTCACCATTCCAATTACATACACTAAAATGGATTCGTTTGTGCTCTTAAAATTGGGTCCAATCATACACACTATGGGAGCCACTGGTATAATCACAGGAACGTTACCCACTATCATCAATCCCGCCACCAATGACGTGTTGGTATATACTGGAACGGGTTCTGTTAATTCAACGGGATCCTTCATGCCCACTGCTTTAACCGAAAGTTCTGGTGTTGGCACACTCAGTGTTTACAATGGATTGGCGTTAGGACCGTTTACATCAACAAATATAGTATACGTTCAACAAACATCAATGGTGTATTACACGTCTTAAAGTGACGTGAGTTTATGTTTGGGACAAATACATGCAAATACAATTCTTGCACTCAGAATGTCCAACGATTCTGTAGAGCCAGATCCATAGATCCAATCGAGTTGTAAGTATCCAAGTTGTTTGAGCGTCTCCAAAATCATCATAGGTTGGTTGGTCTCGAGTGCTTGACGTTGTTGTGGTGTGATATTATTGTCCTCGGCCAAAACAAAAGGATGCCAAATGGGTTGAGATGGATGCATCTTGGTTGGTGTACAGAAATCACATGTTTGTGAAATGTACATGATACGGTGTTGAAAAGTAGCGCCTGGGATCCAATTTAATTGCAACGGCATTGTTGGTTGGTTGTTTTCGTCGAAGACTGTCAAGTTTTTTTTGACAGTTGCAAAAAAACAACATGCACAGCCTCAACGAACTTCGAGCAAACGTGCCCAAATTTCGAGAACTTGAAGCAAGACTCGAGTGCCGTGCTTTTGCTTACATTACAAACAGTTTCCATCAAATCACTTTGGATGTCTTTCGAGCCAAAATCAAATCAACTGAATTTGGGTACCAAATTGGCTCAACTTATGGTTGGAACGTCCTCGACGAGTGGACTGAAGAATTTTACAAACAACATGAACGATTTGTCAACTAGCATTTGTACCCTCCTAAAGTAAATGGTATCATACCCTAAAATATAATGGGTATCGATCCAGTACGAACAACATCATGTCATCTGTGGTGTACAATTCGTTGACGACTTTGCAAAAACAGATTGCAGTGAAAGTTATAAGTGCAGATTATGCATCACAATTCAACGCCATAGCACAATTTGGTCCAGCCATAAATACAACAACCAATTTTACATGTCAACAAGAAACAGACTCGTCGGGCGTTGTCACTGGGATTAGATTTACCACTAGTACTGCATACACATTTCCCGACGAACGTGCTTTTGTTGCATTGTGTGATGCAAACAAGATTGAAAACACAACAACTCGAGACAATCGCCGAACACAAGATTTGAAAGAAACTCGACCAACAACGACACTGATCCAATTGGTGATGCTTCAACAACTTCATCCTGAAATTCGAGATTTGTCAGAGGCATTAGCATATCTACAACCGCTTCTCGAAGAAGCAATGCAAAATAGTGTAAATAGAGAAATACTCGGAATGCCCGCGCTTTAATTGACACAATAAATCGACAGATTGGTACCGTCTTTGTTGTTGCGCCACGTTTTCATTGTGGTTCCACTATTTTGCCAAACGTTTACAGTCAAAATTCCACCAGATGGAACTCTAATACTTGCGGCGCTTATTACTGATGCAGGTTGTCCGGCTATTACAATAGGCGCATTGTTGCCATACTCAATGCCATCTTCAATGGAAAACCACATTTGGATTTTGCCAGTCGACTCAAACACACCGTCTTGACGAACCGTTGCAATGACTCGCCATAACTTTTCGGTTTCCGCCGTGTTTTTGAATGTACCAGCATCAACATTTACGGAAATATAATTTGATGCTGACGGTGATGCCCATAATCCAGTTGTGGAAGTTCCTTCGAATGTAAGAACGGTGTTGGTCGAGTCATCAATGTTTTGTTCGGTTTTTACTCGTTGTGCAAACAAATATCCATTTTCGCTATGAATGGATTTCAAAAACGTTGAATAGTCGGCGTCACTGTTGTACACATTTGTAGTAACCGACAACGACAAATTTGCAGTTGATCCTTGTAGTGGACCATCAACTTGAACTGTGCCACCACTAGGATTCAATGTCAGTGTTTTTGCAGTAATACCATTTGTTGATGTTGCGTCAATATACGATCCAGCAAACGCATTTCCCGTTCGGAGATTCAACAACTGCAATCGATTCACTACCGACATAATTTGCGTGTTAATACAAAACATCAACAAAAAAAACCACAATCGGTATAGTCAAACACAAACGTCAATGTCTCACACTCAATCGTTTCCAGATATTCACCGCTACGACGGAAAACTTGATCCTAATTTTGTTGCATGGTTGGCTCAATTTCATCCCCGACCGATTTTGACGTCATCACAACGCAACACATTATACCAGGCGACTCGAGTAAGGCTGAGCGGTGAAACTCAACGTACAATGTTGGACTTGCTCATTCGAGATCCTAATGGTAACATTGATACAGTTAACGGACTCGACGGTAACAATATGCTTGACCTATGTCTAATTGCGGCAGACAAGTCGCCCGAGTTTCTTGAGACATTTAATGAACAATTGTTGGATGTTTCAAGTGGAACATGTCCACAAGGACGATGCACTCGTATGTTCCAGACACTGTATGCGCATCGCGGCTAACTTTTTTTTTATTTCGGTAGTCTATAAATTACAGCGTACGCAAAATCTTAAAATGCCGGATATTGATGTGTATGAAGCAGTTCCACAACTTATGTTGTTGTTAACTGAGTGGGAAAAATCCAAGAATTTCAAACAACACCTCGAGCAGAATCGTGATAAACGATACTCAGCCCTTCCAGATGATTGGATCAAGATGTTGAAACGTTACAGCACAACTCGAGGGATTGAAAACCAAATTGCAAAACATGAACACAAGATCGGTCTTTTGAAAGCATTGTTAGATGTCATCGAGGTGAAAAAGAATCTCGTTGTCAAACAAGGCATTCGTCATGAAGACACTCAAGCCACAATTTACATCAAATCGCGATTTGAGTAAAATTTATGTTGGGTTTTTAATTTAACAACAACAACAACATGAGCGGTTCTGCAAATGTTTATGCGACAAACTTTGTAGGAAATAGTAGTGGCGGTGGCGGAATTGTAGCGCCTTCACTCGGTGGCACTGGCATTAACAATGGTTCCAATACACTGACGCTTAACAATCCAACAATATTGACAACCACTGGTACAACCAATGTTACACTTCCAACAAGCGGCACTTTAATTGCTTCCAAAACAACACCAACTTATTTGTCGTATTCAACAACAACTAACGTAATAGTTGGTTCAACTTCAGGTTCTGCAACATTGTCGTCGTTAACCTATAGATATTTCACAGATGCTTCATCTGGAATGAAAACTTTCTTTTTGGATGCAATTTGGTCTTCACATAACATTGTTGGTAATATTCATATTAATCTGACGCCACTAGGGTTGAGTACAGGGTTTACTTGGCCTTTAGTTATTGGTCGTGCAACTGGTCTTGGTATCAACTCTACAGGATCATTGTACTCGACTGCAGTAAGCACCACCGTTGCTAGAATTTTTGTAAATGTCAGTGGTGTTGAAGTCGTTCTTACAGGAACCGACATGAGTGCTACAGGAGAAATTGTTTTGACTGGAACTTTAAGTTAACTCGAAAATAAAACATGCCTCTTTTGATTTATATTTGATGATGATGATGAATTTTCAAAATCGTATTCATCCACCACCCCCACCTCCACCACCGCCACCACCACCGCTACAACAGCAACAACAACAACAACCACATCGAGGTGAAAATGACGATGTACTCGAGTGGTTTTTAATGTTGTGGTCAAAACGTGCGCCTTGGTTGGTACAACAAATGTTTCGTTGGTTAGTTGATGTTCCGTTGAGATTATTGTATTTTCATGGACCACAAATTCGAACACTTGGTATTGGATTTTGGGAAGGACAAAGTATGGAACAAATATGTGCTCAACTCACAAATGGTTATACCGACAGCACATTTTGGCATCACTCGACTCAAAGCCACGACCAATGTCGAGATATTGTTCAACGTCGATATCAATCATTTGTTCTTACAATTTTGGTTTGTTTGTATCTGTTCATTGTGTTACGCGTCATATTGAAACGTTTATTGTGAGAATGAAATTTCTTTTGTTTTCAATCTAGAGAATAAACGCACACGCGCACACAATGCATTGGGCAATTACTTTTTTAGTAGGAACGTTTTTTTATTGTTGGACGTACAGTTTTGATATTGTTAAATGGTACTATGAAGGATTTGAGACCGCTGCTGTTGCTGCTACTAATGATGATGATCACGATCACGATCACGATCACGATCAAGATGCATTCAAGTCCATTGCAATTCCTCCGTTTTGGTTAACTTGGGCTTCTGCTGCCATTCTTTTCCAACATGTAGCTGTAATGTTAAACGGCGAATAAACTCTGTGAACTCGTTTTGTTTTCAAAAAGCGATTGACAAACAGAATCGTCAAATATCTTTTCAGTCCAACAACCCAGGAAATGATGTGTTCCAATGTGTCCAAGCGGCACTCGAGTCATTGCGTGCACTTTGTAGCCGAGATCCAATGCCTTTTGGCAGAAATACCAATCCTCGGATAACAAACGACGTTTCTCGAGTGGTGCGGCAGCGTCTTTAGGGAACACTCCAACGGAAAACCAATCGTGAAACGGCAGTCCTTCTTTGGGGATCGATGTTCCAATAACATCGTTGGTGTACGAGTTTTCCGGAGCGGCATCGCGCATTTTCAACAAAACCTCGCGTTTGATCATCATGAATCCAGTTGCAACGTATGAAACTTCGGCACAATCATTGTTTTCCACAAGTGCGACCTCTGGAGCTTCCTTGTCAATGTTTAAAATGTTGACGTTGTAATTCAGCGCTTTGCTCATGAGAAGATCCATTGCCGGATCCTTGGGATTTGTCAATTTCGACTCGGCCAACTCGGGATTCTTCTTGTACTCGTCAATAATAAGCGCAGCCAAAGCGTGTTCGCGAATTGCCTTTTGAGGATAAATTCCACCGACAATATCACAGTCGGTCAACAGCATGCTCAAAACAGCGAGTGGTGAGAATTTGATGTCGGCGTCAATAAACAACAAATGTGTATGTCCTTCGGCCAAAAACAGTGTGGACAAAGTGTTGCGTGCACGATTAATGAGAGACTCGCCTGCTGTATGACGGAAAACACAACGAACGCCCAATGTATCAAAAAGCTTACTGAGTTCCATGATTCTCAACATAAAGTCAACAAACACCATTCCGCCATAACAAGGTGTTGCAATGCAAAGTGATCTCGAACGCAGTTTTTCAAGCTGTTCTTGTGAAATGGTTATTGATTGACCACGAAATTTCAAAATGACGCCGGTTGGTGTTGACGTAGTAGTTGTTGTTGTTGTTGTTGTTGACGATTCCATGACAAAAACTCAAAAAGAATGACTTGGAAATTTCCAACAATTTGGCAACGGGTAATGACTACTACTGACGACGACGTTTGGGTTGAGTCGCTTTTAGATTTCGAAGAGGGTGCTGCTGATGAAGCTCGGAAAATGGACGTGGATGTGTACTCGGCAATTCGAGAAGCAAAACGAAAAGGATTTTATGAATTTGTTCCTTGGGATTCAAGAAGTGGCGAGAAGAGACACAAAGTGTTTTGGAAACGTGCGTTTGCAAATTGTGAATGTTGCGGCGGAAAAGGATGTGGATCATGTTCAAATTGTTGTGATGGCGAGCACGACGAGTCTGAGTGCGTCTGGAAAAAGCCACAGCACCATTAAATGTCTAGACCCAGACCTGGGCAAGGTTGGAAATTTCCAACAATTTTGATACTCTGACCAATCTGAAAATGGACTTCAACAACAACAACAACAACAACAACAACAACACTACCACCGCCAAACGCTTTGATGCTGAAAAGGTACGACTCGACTTGGTACCAGCATCTGCAACACTCGAGATGGGCAAAGTGTTTACATTTGGAGCCAAAAAGTATGGAGACCACAATTGGCGTAAAGGAATGAAATGGTCTCGTGTGCTTGCTTCATTGAAACGCCATCTCAATGCGTTTGAACTTTCACAAGATTACGATCCAGAAACCAATCTTTTGCACATGTCTCATGTACTTGCAAATGCTGCAATGTTGGTCGAGTACTATGAAACAAACATGAAAGGCGACGATCGACCAGCAAAATGGACACGACCGCTACCTCGAGTTGGTCTTGATGTCGACGAGGTTTTGTCTTCGTTTGTTGACCACTATCAAGACTTTTTCCAAGTCTATTTGCCAGTCGAATGTTTCAACTTTGATCCCGAGATGCCAGCTCGTCTCTCAGCACTTCGAGACAATGACGAGTTTTGGCACACGATGCCCGTAAAGCTAACACCACAACAAATTCCATTCGAGCCAACATGTTACATTAGTTCTCGTGTGTGTGCTCCCGAGGTTACTAAAATGTGGTTGCAACAAAATGGCTTCCCTGTTGCGCCAGTGTTTCACGTAACTGCTGGACAAACTAAAGCACAAATTGCTCGTGAGTGTAAACTCGACTACTTTGTTGATGATCGTTACGAGAACTTTGTCGAAATGCACAATGCTGGTGTGACTTGTTTTTTGTTTGACGCACCTCACAACAGGCGTTATGATGTACAAAGCTATCGAATTTCGACGCTTGATTTATTCAAAAACATTGATCTGTAACAACAACAACACAACAACAATAAATCTATTGACGAACTACCGAGTAACCTGTTTCTGGCAACCAATCCGAATCATTTTCATCATCGTCGTCATCTTCGTTGTTGTTGATGTTGTTAGGTACTGGAGCCGACATTTGTTCTTCAACAATGTCTTCGAGTTCTTCTTCTTCTTCTTCGTCGCCATGAACATTTTGAAATGCAGCTAAAACCGGATGCAATTGTTGGATATATTTGTAATCCGCTTCGTTTCTAAAAGTCAACAATTGTCGAAATGTTTCCAACATATTGTCACGACACAATGGACAAGCTAATGGAGTGCCAATTGCGAGACACAATTTTCGGATACATCCTTCGTGCATTTTGTGTTCAGCATGAGACGAACAACATGGTAACAAACGAAGAGCGCGGTCAGTTTCTTTTGTGTTTTCATCGGCCAAGTCACACATTGCAATAGCGCACGACGACGACGACGACGACGACATTTGGGGTTTGGATATAACAAATCAACAACAGATGATTTTTTTAATTATGTCGAAATTTCTAAATTAGCGACTCTGTTTTGGGAAGAAGGATTTCTTGCACAATGATTTGACGACGTGCTTCTTTCGCCTTGTCCTCATCCTTGAAAGGCACACTCAGCAACTTGTAAACACTGTCCCAAGCAATGTGAACGTTTCCATAGGCGGCTTGCTTGATGACGTCGTTGTTGATGTAGTCTATGAAAGCATCTTTCTTCATCCGAGGAACATTTGGTCCACATGCTTCGCGCAAACGATGAGACAACTCGCCAGCGTAGTAATGAACACGAAGCATTGGGTCAACAATGAGCTTCTCGAGATACATTTCGTCGATCAATTGGCGCGTGTCTGCGTAGTTGTGGTACGAGCCGTCTCTGAAATAATTGCCCATGTCTCCACTCGTGACCGCTTTGTGCAAGTCAATGATGCACAAAAAGATTTCAATGTTTTGTTGAAACACACGAAGAATCGAGCGGTAACTAACTTTTGTAGTTTTGCTTGCACTTGTTGGAGCTGATCCAGTGTCGATAGCAGGAGGTGGTGGAAGTGTGGTTGACGACGACGACGACGATGACGACATTGAATCTCAAAGTTGAAAATATGGTTTGGAAATTTCCAACAACAACAAACAACAACAACAAAATGTCTCCCGAGTTTTTGCGCCAGTTTGCTCAATTTGAATTGTTGTCTATGCTGCGGCGTAACGGTGTTACCGAACGACATATTAGCCAAACCGAGTATGCGTCATTGACAACAATTGTATTAAACACATCAATACCAAACAAACAACGTCTACTGCAAGTTGAAGTACTATTTAAACAATGGCTCATTCGTCAAATTCGCGAATCTCATTCTCCCGTCGACACTGCATTGTATCTACAATTCACATTTCACGAAACTCTAGTATATCTAATGTTTATGTTGTTTTGGCTACCAGTGATTCATCTAGTTCATACAACGTACTCGGTTGATGCGCCATGGTTTGTTTTTGCAATTCGCATCATAATGACAATACATCTGGGCTACTACAATGTGTTTTGGTTGCTTTGTATTGCAAAATCATTACGCGCACGTCTAAAAAGTCTGTCGACATTTATTCTGCAGCTTACTCGAGTGTTGCCACTGTTTGCTTGGGAAATATCGTCGGTAATATTTGAGGTTTTTGTTGGATGGCCATTGATTACGTCGTTGGCGGGTCTAGTGTTGAGCATGTATCTCATACCTTTTGTGTACCCTTACATGCGCCTTTCGTCAATTGTCGAGGATTTGTATATTGTTGCAAGTGGATCAACAACATTACCGGGTTGGCTCAATTTCTTGTGTTTTTTGTTTTAAATCAACAATTCATCTTTACCATTGTTTGCATTGTTGTTTGTTGATGAACTTGAGCGCCCTGGTTTGCGACCTGGTTTCTTGCGGTTAGTTCGTGCCGGTGGCGAAGAAACGTCGGCAGTTGGTGGTGGTGGTTGTGGTGGTGGTTGTTGTTGTTGTTGTTGTTGTTGTTGTTGTTGTTGTTGTTGTTGTTGTTTGACAAATTGTTCAAAATCTGCATTAATTTGAACTCCTGGCACGGCATTCTCTTGGGCACGTTCGACAATGTCTTTCAATTGACGTTCGTTAACAACAGGATATACTGGAGCTTGAGGAGCTTGTCGAGTGGGCTGTTGTTGTTGTTGTTGACCAACGTAAGAAGAGTAGGACGATGTTGGTGGTGGTTGTTGTGGTTGTTGTTGTTGTTGATTACGAAACTCGTTTTCTTCTTGCTTGGCAGCTGCGGCAAGTTTGCGCTCTTCAGCACGTTGTTGTGAAAATGCCAACATTGAAAAACTCAACATCATTCCGAGTTTGGCAAGAGGATTTTCAATTGCATGTTGCAAATATCGTTGATGAATCTCGAGAAGCACATCGTCAAAACGTCCTTCTTCATTTGTGGCAACATAAATCATGTCATGCCAAGACTCTTCTCCATTTGGACCGTGATCCAAATCAATGCGAGCATATTCGGGCATTCGAGGATTCAATCCTTCTAAAATGCCACGTTGTAACCAATTGGTAGCAACAGTAAACAAGTCTCGAGTGTTTTTCAGAGCATTCTCTTGGCGCAAACGTTCTTCACATTGGTCAACCAAAGTCTCGATATAGTTCCAATCTGCACTCACAGGATCAAACGTTTGGTCGTGAAAGCGCTTTCGCCGAAAGTAATCCACGCGTGCCATTAAAAACGTTTTGCGAGTTCGCGTAAGTGGTGGTCGCACTGGAGCGTCTGGTTCTTGGTGGTGGTCGTCGCCGTCGCCGCCGCCGTTTTGATCCAAAAATTCATGTCTGCTTGGTTCTGGCATTTGACGACGGTCAGGCGAGTGGTCTCTCTGATATTCTTCAGCAGGTGGTAGACGGTCTGGAGAGTGTGGTGGCGATGGAGCATGTCTACGAGGAGATGGAATTTCAGTTTTAGAAGGCTCGGCAAGACGAAAAGGAGCTGGTGTTGGTTTTGGTGGCGACTTTTGTGATTGAAAAAAATCCATGGTGTTTGTTGCAGAAGTAATAGCGGCACGAGACGGAGGTGGTGCTGCTGCTGCTGCTGCAGATTTTGGAATGTTTGCGGTAATATTCATCAAATCATCAAGTTGTGCGCCGTCCTGACGATTTGCAGGCGGTACGTCTGAAGGTGGCATTTGACGTAATGTTGCCGGTTCACCGTCAATCATTAGATTGTCTCCTGGAAATGCAAAACCTTCTTCCATTAAGTAATGTTTGTTTACAAATAAATGGTTTTGGAAATTTCGTCTGGTGGGTGGAGAGGTTGTTGTTGTTGGAAATTTCCAAGGCATTGTTAAAACCACAACCATCACCACATACCATACGCTGCCAATGAATGACTCTGACTCGACTACTCCAATTGAACCTAATGTGAATGATTTATTTGAAATGAGCAAACATATGACATCCGAACAATTTCGTCAAGCAATGTCCGCCATCAAGCAGATTGCAAATGGAGACACTCCTGCCAAGCCTACTCCTGCGGTCAACTCTGCTCAACAACGAAGTGATTTCTTGGTCAAGTATCTTGTAACGTTTTTGAAACCTTGGATGAAATTGTCCGAAGAGCTTCATCTTGAAAACGACAAGACTCAACCAATTAACACTCAACCCAACAGTTGTGCCTTCAGAACCAGACAAAAGTACCAATTCGAACGACCAAAACTCGAGACCATCATGTGTGATGTTATCACTCCCGCCGTCACTCAAATGTTTGGATTGAGTATGGATGAATGGTCTCAAATTCGTGCCAAATGTCTTGAGAAACGCCCTTCAAGTACCAAATCAAAATCCTCTACTGCTGCTGCTGAACCTCCTTCCAAGAAACGCAAGCAAGACCACCAGGACGAACCAGAAGATGAAGAAGAAGAAACCGAACAACACTCGTCTTCGAATCAATCTGATGATGAAGAAGAAGAAGCTGTTGCGAAATCATCTCCACCACCCAAGCCAAAATCTAAAGCCAAGACTCCTCCTGCTGTTGCCGCTGCTGTTACTAAGAAGCGCTCCACTTCAACCAATTCTTCAAACGCAAGACCTCCAGTTGTGACAACTACGACATCTATAATCAACCGCAGCAGCAACAAACTTTGAGTTTTTCTTGTTGAATTAAATGTCAACTTCATTTTCGTCGTCGTCGTCGTCGTCGTCGACAACAGCAACAACAACGTGCACTCGAGATGTGTGTGTTGAGATTGCTTCTCAAGGAGCTCCCAAATGCAAACATGGATTGTTGTTGCTTGACACTGTTACAAAAGACAATCTCGGTGCATGGCAACATCAAGCAGTGATTGTTAATCTTGATACGATTGTATATGCGAAACAAATCACAAATGGAAAATGTTCATGTGAATGGATGTTTTTGCACAACAACAAAACCTTTACTCGTAGGTTTCTGCCAAACATGAACGCCGAACAAGTGTTTCGTTTGTTAACAACATCGTCGTCTCAAGATGACAACGACAACGACAACGACAACGACAACGACAACGACAACGACGACGACTACGACGACGACTCTGTTCCACAATTACGAAGCGACGAAGACATCTCTCATGGCACAGACAATGAAGATTTCGAGCACGAACCCGATGTCGACCGTGGAAATTTCCAAACATAATTTTTCATTGCACCGCAAATGGCAAAACTCATTAAACCTTTTCAGTTTTGCAGATCATTGTCAATTGTGAGTAAGTTGGTCGTAATGACATTGCGCGATGTAAGTGAAGACACACCTCAATATCGTATTATCGCCGACGATTCAACTCGAGGAATGCTTGCAAAAGTTGCAGACTTTCTTGAAAACAAAACTAACAACAATGAAACCGTTGAGCAAAACATTTACGTTGCTAGTACTTTGATTAATGAGTTTGGCGCATACATTGTTCCTATCATGAAGATTCGCGAATTCAACACACGAATGATGTTAAACCGTGGCCTCAATCCTACCGAATCGTCGCAAAATACTAATTTCACTGAAGAAGCTGCCAAAACTCTCACTGCTCCTTGGAATGCCGAAGAATGTAGCACACTGGACTCGCTTCTTGCCGAAGTCAAACAGCTTGTTCGAGATACACCAGCAAAACCATTGTTTGGTTCATTTCTGACAGATCTCGTTTCACATGAACCTAAAGCAATGACTGACGACTTGCGTTTTGGAATTTGTGGTCTTTTCACAATGTTTGGTTCGATACTCGAGTTGACTCAACAATTGCTACAAATGGAACCAGAAAAACGAAACGAAGCTGACTTTTTGTTTGAACCTAAATTGAAAGCGGTGTTGCGACAATTCAAAGATCAACGCAATGAAAAACGACGTTTACTCGAGCGAGTTTACAAAGAGACTATGAAGGTGCCAGCGGTTGCTAACTAACTAACGCCCCAACACAAACAACCAATCATCTGCCGCGTCGACAAACGGCCGATCGTTTTCGGTGTCTGGTTCAAAAACAATAAGCACTAACGAATGTGACAATGATGTTGTGTATCCTGCAAATTTCATTTGTGCAGACAGAAACCAAATCCTATGAGCATTTGGATAGACCAATTCATTGACATACCGAGCATTTGGTCGACTTGGTACAAGCATCACTGAACGAGCACCGTTTGTCTTCATTTCGTGAATTGCACGAACAATAAACGGTTTTATGTTTGAATAGGGTGGGTTGATATAGTTTGATTTTCCCCAAGGTATGTTGTAATCTAGTCCGTCGGTACCATTCAATGGACATGGATCATGATCAAAATGGTAAGCCTCGTCGAGTGCTTGGTAAAAGTCTGCCGGTGTTGCCACCGAGTCATTATTACGAGTACCGATGGCGGCCATTTGTGTGCGCGCGCAATGTTATTTAATCCCTGGAAATTTCCAACAAACTGCAACAACAACAACAAAATGTTTGAATATTTGCCAAATGAGATGTTATGCGAAATACTATCGCAATTATCTCGTCTAGACTTGGCACGACTTGCACAAACATGCACAACACTTCGAGATGCGGTGCAAATATTTATGATGCCGTTTTTGCGTGATTTTCGATCAAAAGCTTTACCAAGAGGAGGTTGTTGTTGTTGTTGTGCGTGTTTGGCACGTGATGAACCATTCATTGGACTAGCGGGTAAACGCATTACTCGTATTGTTGGCAATTTTGCTCCATTGTGGTGGTCAAAATACTATTTTGGAAATTGTTACATCCCATTTAACTCGAAAGCAAGATACATTTATGACTTTCGAATCAATTATTGCTCGCGCAATACAAAACTACATTTTGCATTTACCAAATGGTTTTATAATCAACCGGGACCAATCGTGTCCAACTTTGACAATGATTCATACTGGTACGTGCTATGTGACGGCGTTGACTTGTTAAGTAACAATGATTTTGTTGGTATATTATTGGATCAACGCCACATCAACAACAACAATATTCGAATTATTGTTGATCAAGCTCAACATAATGTTACATTTGAGACACGTAGTTGCGTTAAAACTATGCCAATAATCGAGTGTTTACAAACTTGTGATCTTAAATTGATCTTGGCAATCAAAGACGATACACTCGTTGATAAACCATACACGTTCAGACATGATTCAGAACCAATACTAAAACACGACACAAACGCGCATTATGATGTTGAACTCGTTGGCTTTGCTGTGGATGTACCACATGAATACGCGGAGATCACGTCACGTTCTTTTCGACAAGCATTGCCACAACAAAACTTTTCAGACTCGGAATATGAAGATTGTAATTCTTCGTTTTCGTCGTCAGGAGAAGAAGAAGAATAATATCTGATTATTTTAAAGTACGACAACACACACACAAATGGACGACAAAAACGTACAACAATTCGTCGAAGCGTTTCTTAAGGATCATGACAATCTCAACATCAAACTTGTGCCAGACTCGATTGAGATTGCTGTTTACAAGACATTGCTTGCAAGCATGATCAAATTGCTTCTCAAGACTACTGAAAATGTCAGCGTCAAGTTTGAAATGTGTGGTCAACCTTTGGAACTCAAGATTGCACTCGTTCCAGTTGCCAAAGATGTTGCGCCTGAAGTGCCACATACACAATAAAATGTTTAATATCTGGTATAACTTTAACTTTTGCCAACATGTCCACTGTTGATTATGATTTGTTGGCAGTGCCCGAAACCACACGAGACACAATTGCGTCGCTTCACAATAATGTGGTTCAACAAAACGAACAATGGACCAAAAGACAAGTTGCTGTTTTTGATCAAGAAACTACTCGACGTCCCAGTGACGCACCTGTAGTCCATGTGACTTTAGCTGGCAAACGCAACGTGGTAAAGCATCACCACACGTCGCAGAAATACGAAACTGCACTATTGTTTGGTATGTGTTTAGCAACTGGATTCATTGTTTGGAAACTTGTTTACGGAGATGGCGGTGTTCGATGATTCTGAACTCGAGTATGTGTCGAGACACCAAAGATGTTGTGGTTGAGTGAGATGTTTTAATGGTTTACAGCATCATAAACAATGACTTTGCATTGAGGGCAAATTGCAAGTTGTGTGTACGAAACAACAAATAAAGGATCAGTTGATTGGATTTCAACCGATAGTTTGTCCACAATGCTCCATCCTTGGTCTCGAAGTTTTGAAATAAGTTTGTCTTGGCTTGCTTTTCTATCAGACAATAGTTCATGTGGATGATCTTGATCCAATTGTCGGCAACAATCACACGAGACTGAAACGGGATACAAGCGTGGATTTGTCAGCACAGTGGCCGATACATGCAAGACTTTAAAAGGCATGATGTTTATGGGGGGTTTATTTCGAAATGCCTCGAATGTCGCCACTCATGGTGTTGATTTTGTTTGCACGAATGCTTCTTGCAGTAACACTACCAGACATTGTGTTAATTGTACCACTGCAGTCGACATCCTGTTCGAAACGCACGCTACCACTCATTGTGTTGACACGATCGACTTTGGTTGCATCATGCAAAATCACATCTCCAGAAGCAGTCTGAACACTGTTAACAGACTCGGCGTGAATCTCAATGTTAAGTCCAGCATTTGCGTCTACGGTTTCCCACAATTCACCGTCAGCAAACACTTGCAATTTTGTAACTCGTCTCGCTTTGTCGTTCATGTCCTTGCCATTAATTATGATTCTCGAAGTGTTGCCTGGGCCAAAGTAAATTGTAGCATGCTCGTTTGGACCCAATTTGCTAAGACAATTTGACATTTTGTGCAAAAATAACCAACCCCGAAATACTTTGGAAATTTCCAACGAATGAACAACGACGACGACTTTAATTTTCTGTGTCATTATATTTACTAATTCACCGTCGGGGTTGCGCAAAAAAATGTCTTCTGAACGTTTCATTTTGTTTCCCATTAAACACCACGCCATTTGGAATCACTACAGACAATGTCTGGCCAAATTTTGGACCGCAGACGAGATTGATTTGTCAACAGATGTTATCCAATGGAGAAACAAACTCACTCAAGGACAACAAAAATTCATCAAAAATGTACTTGCATTTTTTGCTGCCGCAGACGGAATTGTCGCCGAGAATCTAGCCGTCCGATTTTATGGCGAAATCGATATGCCGGAAATGCGAGCATTTTTGGGATTTCAAATCGCAATGGAAGGCATACACGCCGAAACCTACTCGAGACTTATTGAAGCGTTCATTCAAGACACAACTGAGCGCAACGCCATCTTTCATGCCATTGATACTATACCATGTATCATGGCAAAAGGTCGTTGGGCAAAACGCTGGCTCACCTCGAGTGAACCGCTGGGTGTGCGGTTGATTGCAATGATGGTTGTTGAAGGCATATTCTTTTGCGGATCATTTTGTTCAATCTTTTGGTTGAAAAAGTTGGGGCTTATGCCTGGTCTTACATTTTCAAACGAATTGATCTTTTGGGACGAATCACAACATTGTATCGCGCCATTGTTGTATTTCGAAGTGTATCCACACGAGATGCCAAGTGTCGAAAAGATTCGCGAGATCTTTCGAGAAGCAGTCGACATTGAAATTGAATTTATGCGCGACACACTCGACGTTGCTTTGATTGGAATGAATGCCAAGTTGATGGAACAATACATCAAGTACACGGCAAACTGGTGGTTGGCCAAACTCAACATCGAGCCACTGTTTCTCGAAAATGCAACAAATCCTTTCGACTGGATGGTTTTACTGTCACTGTCAGGCAAAACCAATTTTTTCGAAAAGCGAGTTGGTGAATATCAACGAGCAGTCAACGACAACTCGACAACGAGCAAGGTGTTTACTACAGACGCCGATTTTTGATTGAAAATTTTTCTTTTCGTTTCTAAATCTATCAAGTGTTTTACCACAAACCCAAAACACAAAAATGAAACACAACAACGACAGCAACGACTACCACTTTGAAGTTTCGATTGGTAGTGGAGCACAACCACCCAAGCTCTCGGTGACCTGGCCAAATGCTCCGAGTGAATTGACTAAATATTGTAAATTGATAACCAATGGTACGTATTCGTGTGTGTTGGCAAATACAGACAACACCAACGACAAGTGGTTGTTACGAGTAACTTTGGACGAAAGTGCAATTCAAGATTATCAATTTCACTCACAGATGGCTGCAGCAGGATTGGCACCACGGGTAGGCAGATTTTACTCGGGATTGTTTACACATGATTACGAGCTCGACGAAATCACGCCAATGTATGCTTGGTTGACGGAACGTTTCGAAACTACTCTACATGATTGGCTCAAGGGACCTCACAAGCCCCCACAAAGGTACTTTAGATTGTATGTATGGTTAACACATTTGAAACCATTGTTGTTGCGTATGCATGCTCAACATCATTTGATTCATGGCGACTTACGTTGGCACATGCGAAATGTCGTGATTCGCTTCAATCAAACCGGCAATCCCTCGAGTGGCTTGGCGGAGTGTCGGTTTATTGATTTTGGATTTACAAGATCTATAGAGAATTTCAGTTCTCCTGCCAAATATCCTTCTTGGTACTGCGAAATTACACCAAATCACAATCGAAATCATGGCGCCTTGATCATCTTTTCAAAAGACGACTTTAATGCCGAGGCAAAATATGAACTTGAACAAGCAGAAGCATTGCTTATTAGTAAGACTTACTCGGCAATGTTGCCAAGATGTGCTGCGCCAATGGTGACAGTGAAACCGACAAGTGGTGGTGGTGCTGCCGGATCGTCTCTCAACACGAAAAAACGTCAGTTGGTGGTTGCTTAGGAAATTTCCAAACAGACTTTGATTGTTGCATAAAATGGGATTGTTGAATTTCTTGGCAACATTACGAGTTCATCAGCTTGAATTGCAAAAACGTGAGTTGGAGTTAGAGTCGGTAAGACGACAACACAAATGTAAGCCTTTTCTGGATTTATTGCGCAAACAACACAAGGTTGAAAAGAAGTTACGTTGGTATGAACATTGGGGGTTGCCAATGAAGGACGACGATCTCGACTAGTTTTTGGTTTTGTTGTTTGACCTTTTCGTTTTGGGCTTGTCTTTGAGCTCCAAATAAACATTATTGATGACTTTGAATGAAATTCTTTCGCCATGATCGTCAGCGGATCTTACAACCCAACCTTCAATTGGATTTTTGGTGCCTGCATAACAATACGACTTGACATCCTCCAACAATTTAGCAGGCGTAAAATAATCAGCATCGAATTTCCACTTGAATTCCACCAGTGGCACTTCTTCTAACTCGAGACGATTAACTACGTAACCCAGATCCGATAAATATTTGCACTCATCCGAGTCCCAAACGTTGAACAATGCAAATTTGTAACGTTCTTTTTCGCTAACGTTAAGCAAATTGTTTTGAATACCAACTCCGTAAATCTCGCCTTGAATGACATAACGAGGTGGTTTTGAAGAGCCATTGATCATTCGCAATTTGTTGTGAATGTCGTAAAGCGTGGCAACTTGGTGGTAAATGGATTTGGTGTCGGTAACCGTATAGTTACGTGAACACACGACGAGATCATAAGGTGGCTCTTGTGATTGTGCATAAGTTACACTCATGCCGTCAATTTTGAGCGTAATCCCGTAGGTTCGTCCATGTAAGGCTCGGTGAAGATCCTTTGAGTTTTGAATTCGAGGCTCGTCGGTTTTTGGTGGAGGATTTCGAACTTGATGACAAAATGGAAGCATGCCATTGCCATTTGCAGCTAAAACATCTTGAGTGTCGTCTGCTCGTTTGGTGATCCCCAACAACTCAGTTACATCTGCGCCTTCTTCGAGATGTGACAGTTTCTCACAAATTTCAAATGAAAACGCATTTCCAAACGGAATAAACAATCCTTGTGAAAGAGCTCCTCGAATTCGAATGGTTTTGATTGTGGTACCCCAAAGCTTTTCATCAAGCCAAGATACATTTGTTGGCATCACACTATCAGGTTCGAAAAACACGCCATACATTCCGTCCATAACGTCGTTTCCAACCAACACATGTTGCCATCCATCGATATGAATGTTTACAAGTTTGTCGAGTCCAACAACTGGTGTTCGATTTTTGGCTATTGCCATTCGAGCTAACGAACGTTGTTGTTGTTGTTGTTGTTGTTGTTGTTGTTGTTGTTGTTTGTTGGTCGGCATGACGTCTTCCATTGTTGTTGTGGGACAAAACGTTTGTTGGAAATTTCCAAAGCATGTCGATTTTTTTTCAAATTTGAAAATGTCTGATTATGCGTCTGCAGCTGCTTTGTTCTATGACAAGGACTCGAAAGACATTTTGTTTGCACAACAAACAACTGTAAAACAAGAAATCGAAATCTTTATTGGTGGTAAAGCCGAACCACAAGACAATGGCAGACCACTTGAAACACTCAAACGTGAGCTCCTCGAAGAAATTGGCTTGTCAATTATGGGTTGGTACTCGGACGAACAATTGATGGCAATGTTTCACATCAACGTTCCATCACCTACAGGCCAGGCTCAATGGTTTTGGTTTATTCCCGTTGAAAAAAAACAACTTCTCGAAATCAAAAAGTTTCATCCAAAACATGTATTTAGTTCATTGTTTACAACTTGTTGGTGTGTTGTCAACAAATTGAACAATTTACGTAAATTCAATTCAATTGTTTGGGATCACGTTTGGATTCATCCACAAGTCAGCGAAATCTTTTCACATTAAACATCGTCGTCGTCGTCGTGATCTTGATTATCGTTTTTCATTAGTTCTTTGCAGTGGTCACAAATCACAAATTCTTCAAAGTTTCCAAGATTTTGTGTATTGATCCCACATCTTCCACATCGACATGTTTTGCCAGTACTATGTTCTTCGAGCCAATAACATTTTAACTTGGTTGGGTCTGTATGTGTTGGAATCATAAGACTTTCACACAACGGACATTTTGAATATCCCACGAGTTGATCGAAATTGCACGTGTAACAAACAAATGTTGACGAGCCCAGTTGAGTAGGGACCATAATGTCTCGACATTTTGTACAACGAGTGGGTTGAACTTCATAAAGTTCCAAAACAATGAACTTGTTTGAAGGAGATGAATTCTTCTTCATTCTTGCAATGTAGGTTTCCCAAGTTGTCAAATGTGGATACTTTTCTACTTCATGTTTCAAAGTAATCGTGGTTTGTGGCCAAATCTTGCCATCTTCTTCAACTTCGAATTTCATTGCCCAAAGAAGGTCCTTTCTAAACTCGGGGTCACTCCAACCTCGAACGTTGGTGAGCCAGTCAGGTGGCGCGGTGTGCACTATGGTGTTGCTGTTGTCACTCATTTGAATTTTTGTACAAATGTCAATTTGACGTTCTGATTAAATCGAGTTTATTGTATTTTGTATGACTTGCAATTGTTTGTCAACAGTAAAACGTCGGTCAATTCTAGCTTCACCAAAGTCTACAATCTTCACTTGGTTGACAGAATAATCGGTTGGATTAAGATTCAACATTAGATTTTCATCATGAAAGTCACTATCTATATAACCAGTGTTGAAGAATTTGCGCAACAATTCTTCTGTTAACTCGCGTATTTTTTGTTGGTTTTGTCGAAACGACTCGGGGTATTGTTGTTTGTATGCGGCTATAGTTATATCCATCTTGTCGGCAACAATGATTCCAATTTTGATTGTTTTCTTATGCGCAAATTCTCTAAGTATTGGCGCGGAAACATCGTCGCAGACCCAAGAATTATGAATCTTTGGTCCAATGTTTAAACTACCCATGAGTTGTGCTATTTTGGCTTCTTCCAAAAAAGACAGTTCCTCAACTGGTATACAATCGTCCCATGTGCTCGGATCTGCTGGATCACAATCTTCCGAAGGTATGTTGATATTAAGCGGTATAACTTTCATCACATACTTGGCGTTATTGTTATGTGCCTCGTAAACCCGTCCATATGAACCACTGCCCAACAAACCATGAAGCTGATATTGTGCGGATATGCATTTAGCTGGTACCATATAATCTGTTGCAAACCAAATATGTGCTGGGATTTTTTGAGGTGGTTGTGTTGGCAACCAAGTGGTACGTGTTGGTTGACTCTTTTTGATTTTGCTCAAAGAGCGTTTACGTTTTGGAGGCATTTTGCTTATTTTAATAGAAAATATATTTTAAAAATTTAGGCTAACAAATGAGCTGCACCAAATGCTATTTGAGCACCACCGAGTAATGCCAACACTGGTTTTAATTGTCCCTCGTAGAGCCATGCCAAATACAACAACAATGGTCCAGTGACGAGTCCTTGAAAGATCCAAACATGTCGAGTATACTCGGCACATTGTTCCGTAGGTGACAATGCGTTTTCATCACTTTGTGGTTTCCAAATTGAATCTAAAAATCCAACTGGGCCATTTGCGCCAGTTTTCAAACGCATTTGGCACGAGTATGCATGGTCATACCACGCCATTGCAATGTAACTGCACAAGAATATGACTCCTGTCATTGGCCAATTGGGATCTCGGCCGAGCCACCAATAACCACTTGCGAGTGTCGTTCCAAATAACACACATTTGACATTGAATTGAAAAGGTTGATCTGTAAAAATTCCTCCAGCCATTTTTTGTCGAGTTTAATTGGTAACAATCATACAAAACAAACAAAAATCTATCTAAACAATGTTACACGAACGTTTTGATTTTGTTCGTCTCGGCCGAGTGTAATGTTTTGGTGGTTCGCGATTGTAACGTTGTCTGTAAATGGCACAAATGGTTGGTCCATCTAAAATTGTCATCATTGGAACAACTTCAACAGTACCATCCTTGTTCTCGAAACGTTCATGTAAAGAAACCCAATGAACACATGGTATTTCACCCAAACCACGACAATCATCATCAATAAAGAAATCCACAACATTTTCAAACCGAGACAAATCTACCGACATTTTTTTGATATATTGGAAATTTCCAACATTGTTGTTTCGACATGTCGGCACAAGTCCCATACTTTCCATATCAAGCGCAACACTCGTTGAAACGTTACGAGTTTATTGAAAACAATATTGTAAATGAATTGGTTGTTTATTGTTTGGCTCGTCTCAAATATGAAGTAACAAAACGACACCGCGACTATCTCGTGTACACTGTCCCGCAATATCTGACCACAAAACCAAGGTACAATGTCATACGAGTCAAAAACAAACTTATGGAGACATTGGCAAAAATGCAGTGGGGTGTTGCACATGTAGGTCGAGAAGATAGTGCAACAATTGTTATCTACGTAAAGACAATGCAACAGACACAATTGCGCCTGCAATTAGAAAGTTGATTAATAGTTTGCGCATGCCATCACCTTCATAATAACGACGGTCACGTCTTCGACCTCGTTGTGGCGATTGCATGACAGGGCCATAATGTGACCTGTGAGGAATTTCAAACATCTCATGTTCAGGCATTGTTATTGATGTTGTTTGTTGTCGTTGTCGTCGTCTACTTTGAATAGGTTTGAAAATAAATTTTGAATCAACTCGTCAACTTGCGGATGTAATTCGATTGGTTCGTTGACAATTTTGTGAAATTGACTCGTCCACATTACAGAACCAGCTTCAGCTGCAGCTTCAACCGTCAACTCAAACAAGATTTTATGCGTCTTGTCCAACATATCCAACACAAGAAGTGTTGTATGACCAACTTGACGAAATTTCACACACGCGTGTTCCATTTCCATCAACTGGCCCATGCCTTGAAAGTTTTCATTGAGATATTCATAGACAGTTATGCCAGCCGGGATCAACATGACTGGATTGTCGTCACCAAATACCAACAACCGTTTGTTGCTACTTTCATGGTTCTCGACGAGCCATACGAAATTCATTGCGATAAATTTAAGTTACTTTTGGAAATTTCCAACCAAACAATTTGCAAATGTCGCTACTTGGCACCCACGAGGCACAAGTTCACTATTTTCAAAGTCAAAACGAGCTGCGCGACAAATTGGAAGAAGCATGGATACGATTAGACAATTTTCGAAAGCAAGGAAACACCGAAAAATGGCCGTGTCGATTTAGTATGCATTGGTCAAAACTCGAATCGCTCCAACATGAAATCAAACAAAAACTGGATATCATTCAACACAACCGCGAGTTACATCAATATCTGTATGCCAGTGCAAAAGCTATCAACCAACAAATTCATGAAAACACTGAAGGAAGAACGGCACTTGTAAAATTCATCGATCGTGTTCAAAACCAAGCGGGCAAACTCGAGAATATTTACAAAATTGAAGCCGTCAAACAAGCACTCGATCAATATCGAAAACAAAAGAGTATCGAACAACAACAAGATCTGTGTGCAAATTCGTGCAAAGAATGTAAAACTTCGTTTGGCGAACAAGTACCTCGAGACGGCGTTTATCGGTGTGACTCGTGTGGTGCTTGTCAAGAAGCGCCGCCAGACTGTCGTGATGGTTACAAAGGAACGATACACATCAACAGTTCACAAATGACAGTAGTCAACTACAAACGCAAAAACCATTTCAATGAGCTATTGTCTCGAGCGCAGGGCAAGGAAAACACAGAGATTCATCCAAACATTATTGCATGTATCAAAGAAGCACTATTTCGGTATGGCTACCGAGATCTCGACGCCATTACCCCGAAACACATCAAGGATATGCTCAAACGGTGCGGCTGGCCAACGTTTTTCGAGCATCGCGTAAAGATCTGGAGTATCATTACAGGTCGACGACCATTTCTGCTCGAAACCAAACAAGAAGAAGCGTTGCGTTTAATGTTTGACATGATTCAACAACCATTCGAGCAATGTCCCAAAGAGTTGTTGTTTGATTCACAAGCAGGCAAAGAGCGTGACAATTTTTTGAGTTATGAATATGTGTTTGCCAAACTATGCGAGTTGCTAAACATTTGGCAATTGAAGAAGAAATTCAAAGTACTCAAATCAATCAAGATTTTGATCCAACATGATCGAATTTGGAAGTTTATTTGTGATTGTCTCGAGTGGCCAAACTTTCCAACCGATCCTTTAAACAATACGACAAGTAATGCAACTCACGTGCAAGACTTTTTCAAGAAGAAGACGAAGGATTAGCGATCGACCATGTAGGTTTTGTTTTTCGTTGAACGTCTTCGTATACAACCACAAGTTTTCCTTGTCGTTGCAACGAATAAAGTGTAGGGTTGATTTGACGTGCTGTTGCGTCTTGTCCAAAAATGGCTTTTGAGATACTTAATGGGGATTGATTTGGATTTGGAGACCTGGTCAAATATTCCAACACTTTGGTTTCTTTGGCTTCGTTTGTAAGAACAACGGCAGCAGCAGCAGCAGCAACAACGCTTTTTGAACAGTGATGACAATTACAATCTGCACCACCATGTCCAAAACATCCAAAGTCGTTGCTACAACTTGAACAACTGCAATCACTTCCACCATAGCCATTACAACTCCAACCACGACGAGACATTCGAACTTCTTTCCAAATGAAATGACGTTTTTTGACATTCGTTTTGTTCTTCATTCACAACACAATGGAAACAACCACCGACCAACCAAGCATCATTCCATCTCCTGTCAATGCTCGTGAAGTTACTCCACCAAAAGTAATTGAAAAAGCATATGATGGTCGAGAGAATCTCTCAGATGGCGGCAAACCTTCGTCGTTTTACGATTGCAAATCGGTCGAGCCTGAGCCCGAGCCCGAGCCTGAGCCCGAGCAATCAACCTTTGAGTTTGATCCAGAGTTGTGGGACATCCTTCATGAAAACTTAGCAGTGCACAAATCCAATTTATGTTTGGTGATTGGTCGTGAAACGATAGTCCCATTTCGTTCTGTCACAATGATGCAAGTATATCTCGCGCCCGAATCCTCTTTCCTTGGCGCGATTGTTCTTGACGAAGGTGTCTTGAAAATTCGAGGCAATGCAACACGAGAACAACGTTTTCGAATTCGACAACGCTTACTTCGTTTCATCGGAGCCTTTTGTTAAACAACAACAATAACAACGTTTACTTCGTTTCATCGGTGTCTTTTGTTTAACAACAACAATGCTCGTCCAAGAGCAGACACGTCAGACACTCGAGTATTGTACAAGACCAAAGTGTGAATTTGTTGTTGTAAAGTCTTTGACTCGTTTTGTTTCTCGAGTGAGTGCGTTTTCAAAAGGACCATTGGCGCACCGATGTTCGTATTCAGATTGTGTAAGAAACACATACCCAACTGTAGTACAACGCAATACAAAAACAGTCGCGCTAATCCAGTTGACTGAAATCAATTTTGGTTGGTTGTTGTCAATGACTGGCACGAATTCACACATTTCATTGAAGGTTTCCGCATAATGAGTTTCAAACACTTGCTTAATTCGATCTCGTTCGTTTGCATTTGAAGCAGAGTAGCTTTGCATGCGGGTGCGTGATGATTATCACATTTGAGCCACATATTTTTTTGAAAAGTGTAAAAATGTCATTGTTGGAAATTTCCCATAAAAAAATGTCAGCCGACGAGGATCAAAAAGACCCTCGTGTTGAAACGTTTTATCGCTTGCTACTAAATAGGCTTGTGTTTAATGATGAACAAGTGTTAGCTCCGTCCAATGAAACATTACAATTTGTTACAGGTGATGAATTGGCCGAGTCGTACGGTGATCGAACCTTAAGTTCGATTATATCAGAACCAGATTGGTATGAAATGGCTTCCCTACTACGTTCCCATGCTTCTCAAGACGCCGACGTAATTGCTGCCAAAGAAGAACAAGTTTGTCTCGAGGATCTTGTAACTCGTTTACGTGCATTACCTTCGGTCGCTATTGTACAAGAGAAATTTGGAAGTGATGTTGCACAACAATTTCGAGTAGACTGGGAAGAAATCGAAGCTGCTCAACAACATGCAGTTGGTGTCGACGAACAAACTCGAAAATGGACCAAAGCTCAATGTTTAACTGCTGTTGAGCTTTTAGCAGTGCTTAACTCGCCAGACCCCATTAGCAGTTACAAACAATACAAGACAACCGAGACAACACGTAAACGTGAAGCTCGCCAACGTCTTCGAGATGTAAACCGGCCAATTATTGAACAAGTGAAACGACTTGGCATTTGGTTTCCACATTTAAAAGACCGTCAACAATGGTTTGATAGTGATCCCGCAAAAGCCCGACGATTTTTCGAAGTCGTCGATAGGATTAGATTGTACACAAAATCAACACGAATGATTCAATATATCCCAAAACGAAAATGTACAACAAATGCAATGTTTATTGTCGATCAAAACATTGTGCAACTCAAAAAAGCGTTTGCATCTTATTTCTAGTATGCACATCCATCATTAAACATATGGTCCCAACGGCCAAAGTCGTGGCATTCATAATAAGTATGTGATGTAGATTCTTGAAATCCAATAATTCCAATTGAATCGTTTGACCAAAACCAATATCCTTCGTTGCCTGCAAATGTGATCGGAGTTGTTGTTGGTAATGGTTTTTTAGGACTCATTTTTTCAATCGTCGTCGTCGTCGTCACTTGCAATTGCGTTGATTTGATCAAAGTATGAAATTCCAGATGGAGCTATAGCACCGGCAATTATCGAGGTCTGTTCAAATCCAATAATCCCTTTTGAAGAATTTGTATTAATCCAACCAATACGTGTGAATTCACCGGTTGAAGAAACAAAGTATGATGTGGACATGCAAAAACACAAATGTCAATTGAGAAGGAAGTCGGGTTTATTAATTATTTGGAAGTTGGAATTCCAACTGTAGGAGGAACCCAGCCAACAGCTTGCAATGCCATCACATCAAGTCCGAGTTTGTATGTGATGCTAAAGTAGTGATTCAAAGCGTTACCAACCATACCAGCCAAAAAGTAAAGACCAAAAGTCATCAAGAGAGTGCCGGGGCTCATGAGATCGTCCTTGAGGCCACTAAGACCATTGTAATAAACACCAGTGATTAAAGCGAGCGCAACTCCAGCAACACCAACAACGAGACCACCAACGGCTCCAACAATGAGACCGGATTTGAGAGAAGTATCAGAAACAAAGTCGATTCCTTGGTCGGCAGTAACTTCGGTTGTGAGATCAACGCTAGGAGGATCGTGAGTAGCCATGTGATTCTAAATGTTTGAATGTAGAATTTCAGTTAAACAAGTAGCATACCAAAAAATTTTACAGCCACCTAAACATCACAAGATTCAGAACTTGTTTTCTCAACAGGTTTTGTTGTTGTTGTTGTTGCCATTTCGACCATGTGTTCGTCATGTGCTTGTTTGGTTGCTTGGTCGGCAGCTTCATTTCCAGCAACACCAGAATGTCCAGGCACATAAACAAACAATACCGGCATAAACTCGGTGAGTGCAAAAATCTTGTCGATGAGATCATTGTTGCATTTGTTTCGAGAACGAAATTGTGGATCTGCACGTTTGCTTAACGCCTTGATTGTGTAGTCAGAGTCAGTTTTCACAATGATGAGTTGACTTGGCAATGGGACTACACGCCACTTGTATGTTTGAGGATCATTTTTGATTTTGATCAATGCTTGATAACAAGCCATCAATTCGCAGCGGTTACTCGTTGGGTTGCCAAGAGCAAACTTGCCGTGACAATTGCGTTCGTCGTCCTTGTCAACAAATTGAACCGCCCAATAACCAAATTTCTCTCGAGATTTGGCGGCGCGTTTGTTATACTGAGCCTCTTCAGTGTCTTTTACACAACGCACACTACCATCCGCGTACAAAATGAGTGGATTTTCGGCGTCGGGAAGGGCAAATGGCGGAGCATGAACGTGCATCCATTCCAGAGTCTTTTGAAGTTTCGACTTGCCAAGTTCTTCTTTAAGTCCTTGTGGTTTTGCCGGACCATTTTTCACAAAATCATTGGCTTGTGCAACTTCAGTTCGAGCATTGAATCTTTTGTGTATGGCTCCACGAAATTGATGAATTTGACGTTGTGCCTCGACCCAAGTTGCGTAAAGACCTGGTTTGTGCCCCTTATGAACAGCATAAACAAAAGACATTTATTACAAAATGTTGTTGTTGTTGTTGGAAATTTCCAAGGATGTTAGCGGCGACGTTTTCTTGTTGTTGCTGATGCACTCGAACGTTTACGTTTAGTAACAACAACAGTAGCCGGTTCGAGTAGAACTGGCGGTGGCGGCGGTGGCGGTTGTGGTGGTGGAGATTTAATGGTGGCAAGCTTGTTGTTCATGAGTTTTTCAATTGCAGTCATAAATCTCGAGACAGTGCCATAGTGTTCAACGATTCCAAACAATTTTTCAGCATCATTGTTGAGACGTTTTAAAGAAAATTCAATAAGTTTTGACGATTCCATATCAATGTCGTAAACATGAGCATTGTTAACATGTCTTACCGCATCAACAATGTATTTGAACTCGTCAATACTACAATGTTGTCGAAGAAACTCGATCGTTACGGGGGAAGTTGACGACGAGAAATTAGAGTTAAAATCGTCCATAGTAAACAATGGTGTATGAACCAAGTCAAAATTGAATGGTGAAGGTGCTGGGGGCGTAGAACATGATGGTGATGTTTGATGTTGATGTTGTTGTTGTTGTTGTTGTTGTGTTGGTGGTGGTGGCTGCAAAGCATCGTACACAAACCACAAACCAATTCTCGTCATGTGTATTATGTCGCCCTTGTGCAATCCAACAATTGAACCTGGTACAACATCGATACCATTTAAATATGTCAAACAATTGTCGAGAGGTTCTATTTGTACACAAAGAAATACATTGTCGTTGCAAATAAACATCGAGTTGCGAGCGTCAAAAAAATGAGGAGATGATGGTTGAGATGTTCTCGAATCTAACTCGAGTCTTTGTTGTTGAGATGCATCGACAATTTCATGTGGATTTAATTCACTCAACAAGAATAAATATTGCATAATGGCAAAAAAAATCTGTCAAACTCGTTGTTCAAAATGTCAAAATGTTTTTGTTAACTAACTTTTATTTAAACAAAGCATGAACTTGTCCAAGAGCAGACACATCCGTCACATTAGTCCAGCGCAGATCCAAAGTATGAACTTGTCCAAGAGCAGATACATCAGTCACGTCGGTGTTGCTCAGATTCAAAGTATGAACTTGTCCAAGAGCAGACACATCAGTCACTTTGGTGTGGTTCAGATTCAAAGTATGAACTCGTCCAAGAGCAGACACATTTGTTACTTGAGTGTCGAACAAATTCAAAGTATGAACTTGTCCAAGAGCAGACACATCAGTCACTTTAGTGTAGCTCAGATCCAAAGTGTGAACTTGTCCAAGAGCAG
>ERZ650304.229-NODE-229-length-35462-cov-8.807326_pt1 | contig 35462 bp, 32 predicted proteins | sample MGYA00376240_ERZ650304 | MGnify/ENA primary metagenome ERZ650304 (study PRJEB26733, sample SAMN07839271) | wastewater metagenome | biome: small river; feature: stream; material: water | place: USA: North Carolina | collected 2016-03-01 ... | reverse complement strand
ATTTAAGTTTAGCGATCGAACAGTCAATTGCTCAATTATTTATAGGTTAACTATACCATTAATTTGATTCCCCATCCGTGCACCATAAACCAAGTTAAATAACCATGGCTGAGGACAAAAATCATTATCACCAGCATCTAACTCAAATTGTTTTGCATTAAGCCGTGCTAAACGTTCAGAATGAAGCTTTGAATTAGCTGCATTGGCACAAAACACTCTACGCGCAGTTTTATATCTAAATTTTTCAGCTTCACTCCAAGTGGTAAAATTTGCCGATTCATGCGCAAACTGTGCTAAAAGATGTGCAAGCTCTAATTGATCAGTAATACCAAATTCTTTTGCCAAATCAATCATCTTTAACTCAATTGAATTCATTTTTAATACCTCAATATTTATAGATTTCCTATCGTACGTATATTAACTTAATTTGATAGCATACCCTAAGTATAAATTAAATATACTATTAATTAAGTGACTAAAAATACTTTGGCAAATTAAATTAATCAATAACTTGTATTAAATTAGTTAATTCTGATATAATCACTACCTATTCTTACTTTAGAATCACCTGGGGATGACATGGCTTCGACGGGGGTTACAAAGCGACAGAGTGCATACCGTGATCACAGCCCACGTTAAACACTGTAAAAACTTAAATGCAAACAATACATTTGCCAACATGGAAGCGTCTAACGACGATTCTATGTTACAAGTAGCTTAGTTCTACTTTCGTTGTCCTAGCTCGTTTATCGGTTAGATCACAACGCCATTCAGATAAACTTTGGTTTAAGTTGACCACCAACTTAAATTGAGCGCTAGTGGTTAGTCACAGATTTTGCCTGTTGGGCCGGCGGAATTTGGGCGAATAAAAATAGACCCACCTAAGTATGTAGGACTCGTTGTAGAGGGCTTTCGGACGGGGGTTCAATCCCCCCCATCTCCACCAACTAGCCTTTTAATGGCTATCAGTAATATGCTGAATTTGTTAAATATTAAGTTAACAAATTTGGTAAGCTGTCAAATTTTATCTGTTTAGAAAATTGTATATCTATCTATACTTGTTCATTTGTTATTCATTATTTTCATGGATAAATACATGTGATATCGCTTAGCTTATCATGATTTTAATTAGAAAATCATAGACATTATTAAGAATAAATCAAAAAAATACTATTGACTAAAACTAAAAGACCAAAATAACTCTTTAAATACGCCTAACAAAATATTCTTGTATAAATTATCGCATCAAACTCTATAAGATAACAAATAATTTACCACACAATTATGTACATCTATTGTATATAATTTGACAGGCGCTGTCAATAAATCTTACTATGCATAGCTAAAATAACATGGAGGCACATATGCACTTTTTTATATTATTAGCATATATCTTTATTCTTCTCGCATTTGGATTTCAAGCTACAGTTATAACAACTTGTACTATCTTAATTTTATATGCAACATATAAAATATTAAAGCAAATATCTATTAAGCACAAACATAAATTGCGAACTGGCCATATTGACAATAAATTAAATGCATAAGTTAATTTTCATACATCATATCATTTGAAAATCAAATAGCATTCAAATTTATTTACTTAACCATTACACAAATAGGCTACCGTTATAAGTAGCCTAAACATCTATCTATTTTTGGGTATCTAGTGAATGTTTAATTGTTATGATCTTACAAAATTAGTGTTTGCTTAATTTTATATTTATAAAGTCATAATAAAGTGAAATTAGCTCATAAAACATAATGTAATGCAAATTACCTCGCTAAATCTGCTATAATCCCCTTACAACATAGAACTTCAAAAGCTAAAATATTTGCATTAACATCTTAACTACTCAAATACTCTATTGTAACGCTTCCTATGGAAAAAACACAAACAAATTGGAAAATCATACTAATCCAAAGCTATGTAAAATTTGTAGCTCGACGCTACCTAACCATAGGCTTAATAATTATTGGCGTAATTGCATTTTATATCTTGCCAACATTTCATGCAAATAATAGAATTACACAATTAGAATCCATGAGCAAAAGTAACATAGAATGGATGATTATTTACTTGATTAGTCTATTATTACTTGTTGCATTCTTTTATATAATTCAGAAAACCAGTCATAAATACCATAAGAAAGCTAAAGAATCTTTTTTACAAGCATTTGATTTGGTAAAAGGTAATATTAAGGCATTACAAGGAGTTGTAATTATAGGCTCTACACTTGAAACAATGGATTTACTCCACTCAAAACTATACCTACAAGGGTTTATTACTATGGCTTCGCTCTTAATTATTACTCTAGTTTTATGCTGCACAGAAACTATAATTGAAGAACTAGTCACAAATAAAATTGGCAAGTGCATAACCGTAAAATGAGATCAACAATGAGCATAGTATACCGCTCATGGTGAACGTGTAAACCCTCAAAAATAAAGACCTTAACAAATTTAATACATCATCCGCGGATCAACATAATGTTTAAACTCAAGCAAATTATTTGCAGGATCAATTAAAACAATACTGCTATGCTCTTCTACCGTATTTGGAAATCTAGTGAATAATGGATTAAATACTTTAATTTTTCTGATCTCAATCAATTTCAATAAATTATCAAACTCAACACGATCTTTAAATGTAATACCAAAATGTCTTGGGTACAACTTTGGCTCCAAATCAATATTATCAGGATCTAAATGACAAACCACCTGATCACCAAAAAAATCAAGTGTAATTCTATCCTGATATTTTCTGGCTAATTTACATCCAAGTTTAAATACGTAAAAATCTATAGTCTCATCCAGATCTTTACATGGAATTGCTAAATGAAAAGTATTACTTTGATCACGCATGAATAAATACTCCTTATTGTATTTTTTGATGTCTACGGGCTGCATTGAAAATTATATCTGCTATTTATTAAGTAAACTAATAACCTAATTATATAATTTAAACAATTAAGTAACCATTAATTACTTTTACAATATGAACAATTTTACAATATCAGATTATATGCTAAAATTGCGCATTAAACCATTCAAAATAAATTACATAAGTACTATATCTTTGATTCATACAAATAATATAAGATAACCAAAGTTTTTTATAGACTTATTATTAATTATAGGCCAAGCTGTAATACCATGCCAAATAATAATACTTAGACTTTAAGTGAATTTTTACACAAATAAAATTAAAGATTGTTTTATTAAGTAAGGTTTATACTAATTATCTTACAATAAAAAAGACATAAAAGATGTACTCAAAATCTCACAACAACAAAAATGCATTCATTCTAATATTTTTTATAAAATCAAGCCTAGCCACTAATTTAATCCCGTTTCACATTAATAAAAGTGATCCAGAAGCAGAATTAGAACAAAATACTAAACTTTACAACTTATTGACGCTACAAGGTAAAAATAACAAAGAATTACCAACTAATGACATTATCCAACCAGATGATCATTGTTATGATTTAAATAATTTGATAAAATCATCTTCAAATTTTGCACCAAGCCAAAGTGAACAATTTGTGGCGAAAAAATACCCAATGAGTATAAATATAAGCTCTTGTAATCAAAGTCAGCCACCGAACTCAACAAAGGCAATCCTTACCGCTAAAATGGCATTAGCTGTACTTGATAGCGATCGAAAATATAAAATACTAATCACTGATTTTTCTGGAAAAAATACTCAACCAATTGTAATTAGTAACTCGCCAATTACCTCAATCAGCTGGAATAAATCCAACACTGCTATCGCCTATGTTTCATATGAGGCTGGTAAGCCGATTATTTACGTACAAAATATTTACACTGGAAAACGCTATATCGTAGCAAATTTTGATGGTTCAAATTCTTCACCTGCATTTATCGATAATACTGCCCTACTTGTATCTTTGAGCAAGGATTATGGCACCCATGTTTATAAAATAGATATACAAAACTACACCTCCAAAAAAGCCGCAATCTCAACAATAAACACAAATTCAATTGATACCGAAGCTGATTATGGTAATGGCAACCTAATTTTTACCTCAGGCAAAGATGATAAACCACAAATTTACCTAAGATCAAAAGGCACAACTGCAAATCAGCAGATATCATTAGGTAAAAATAATACTACAGGACGAATCTCTGGAGATGGTCGCAAAGTGCTCTATACCCACGGTAGTGGTGGTAAATACAGTTTAATGTACTATGATATAAACACAAAAACGACCAAAAAAATTGATTCTGGCAAGATTCTTTCGGGTAGTTTTGCTCCAGATAATACTTTAATTTCTTACATCAAGAACAATCAAATTATTATAAATAATCCAATTTATAATAAATCTATTGCTTTAACTGGTCTAAAATATCGAGAAATATTTGATATAAAATGGTCAAAATAATTAATAATTTTACCAAAAACATAGGTTAAATTTAAATATTTGTCCTATGTTTTTGCTAATTATATTCAGAAAAATACTTTTATTTATAAATTTTATTACATTTCAAAATCTGCTATTTTAGCTCATAAAATAAAAATTAGCAACAATCCGAGTTGTAAATCACAGACAAAAATAAGTCAAATACACAACTAATAATACATAACAAAAAATCTAACACAACAAATCAAACACATAAAGATTGGTTATAAAGGAACCTGATACTAAAAACATTTGAATAACTCAAATAAACTATGTTACACTGCTTGTCTAGTGAAAAAGAAACTTATACGCAGCTTTTTCACCGAATTTACTGAAGAATTTCAGTACACAATTGCGGATCAAAGTTGTAGTACTATACGCGTTTTCTAGCGTACCTACAAACTTTATAGCACCAGAGATTATGCTCTGGCTGCACCTAAAATTCTAATATAAACCTTTCGTTTTAAAACTCTTTCGAATGAATATTTATATTAAATTAAGCCAAATTAATTTTTTGCTAAAACAAAATAGATCTTAAGTAATCAACTATGCTAGTTGTATCTTTAGATGATTGTATTCATTAATTTGAATATAACCAAATTGCTAATTTATTTAATTAACAAAGATTATTACTACTTATTGCAAAATCTAAAAATTAAATAGAGCTATTTTGTCTCAAAAGAATATTGCTATCTATACCTAATAAATTTTAATTGGGTATAGATATGAATATTAATTGATGGGAGCCATAAATGGCTAAGAACTTATATCCACCAAAATCGATTTTGGTTATGCTGTTAATTCGGCTGCTGATCATTGGACAAATCTTTATGCTGGTGTCTGTATCAACTGATGCTTTTGCAGATTTGATGTTTGATAACGTCTGGTTCACCGATGCCAAATTTTCTTTGGATGGATATTCTGACCTAATTAATCACGTCTACCTAATAGTATACTTCATATCGGTTTACTTTATATATCTTTTAATGCTATTTATCAAATTAACTACCAACGACCTTGATATGATTTATGTACCTATCATGCAGTATCTAGAACGTCTCGTAATAAAATTCTGTAATTTATTGCAATTGCTTGAATTGTGCAAAAGCAAAGTAATACTATTATTGCGCAATGCTATTCACACCAAAACTAATCACTTTGATCTAGTAAATGCAGAACTGGCTGCTTCATTTCTACCTTTTGTTTAAAATCATTTAAATACTCTCTAATAATATTGTTATTCTACAGTTTAACAATATTACCAAAAATATAACTACTTAAAAATCAATTAAATTTATTTTGTAAAATAAATAGATAAGCTGCTGCATTGCCAAATGCCTACTCTATTCAACAAAATAGCTATTTATAAAGAAGTATTTAAAATGAAAAAACAATTTAATAAATCTCTACTATCTTTACTTATTGTTGGTCTCCTACCCATCTCTGCATGGGCAACCCTTGGGGAAAACTCATCTTCGATTATGAATGACCAAATTGCGCTTAAGGCAACATCAACACCAGATCTGCAAAGCTCTGATTTAGAAAAAGCTAGTATAAATGCCTACCAGATTCAATCTTTTACTACTGCCACAGGGATCGTGGTTAAACAATATACATATAATCAAAAAGTATTTGCAATTATTTGGAATGGAAAAAAAGTTCCTGACCAAAATCAATTACTTGGTAAATATTTCCCTGATTTTCAAACCAGTAATCCAAGCTATAAATCACTGACTGTACGCAAAGTACAAAATGCTGATTTTATTTCTTCGACTGGCGGTTGGATGGGTCATTATGCTGGAGAAGCATTTATTCCATCTTTAGCACCATCTGGCGTAACTCTTACTAGTTTGAAATAAGGAATTAACCAATGAAAAAAGCTCTAATTATCTCAACTTTGGCAACTAGCTTAGTTCTTAGTGCATGTAATAGTGGCGGTAGCACAACTCCAACTGCAAGTAATGGAAATAGTGGTAATAATACCGCAAATACACCTACCACTCCAGCTAAAAATACCACTCAACCAACCAACGTAGTCGCAATCACAGTAGATGGTGGCCCAACTGGGCAATCTCCAAATAATACGCCTTTTGTTAGCGTAACTGTGTGTAATGTTAATAATCCAAGTAATTGCCAAACTATTGATCATATCATTCTAGATACTGGATCAATGGGTTTAAGACTCTTTGCAAATAAATTGAATAGTAGCTTAAATTTAACACCACAAACAATTAATGGACAACGAACTGCTGAATGTACTTTATTTGGTAGCGGCTATGATTGGGGATCAGTGGCTTTAGCTAACGTACAACTTGGTGGTGAAACTGCCACTAATATTCCAGTGCAAATCATTAATGACCCAACTATTCCATCAATTCCAAGCGACTGTAGTAATCAAGGTGCTTATAATGATTTGGGTGGTGCAAATGGTATTATCGGTGTAAATCCATTACCTTATGATAACGGTAGTTATTACTCTTGTTCTGGTGGCAGCTGCTCTGCCAACAATAACTTAACGACTGCACAACAGATTGTCAGCCCAGTGTATAAGTTTAGTAGTGATAATAATGGCGTTATTGTTAGTTTACCAAACGTGCCAAATGGTGGAACAACGTCTCTGTCTGGAACACTTACTTTTGGTATTGGTACACAAAGCAATAATCAGTTAACTGCACAAAATATTTTTACCAGTAATGGTACGGAACAAGATGGCAGTTTCACTACTACTTACTCAAATGGTAGTTATGATTCAATCTTTGATACTGGATCAACTGAGTTATTCTTTGATACACCAAGTAATCAGCCAGCATTGACGGTTTGTTCTGATAATAGCGGGTTTTATTGCCCTGCTTCAACAACCAGTATTTCTACTCAATTATCTAGTTTAGGTGGCGGGAATAGTGTGAACTTTAATTTTAGTATCATTAATTTTGATAACTATATTCAGGCTAATCCAAATAGTGTAGCAATTCCAAATGCTGGAGCAACTGGCGGACAAAACTTCTTCATCTGGGGTTTACCATTCTTCTATGGTCGTACCGTATTTAGTGCCTTTAGCCAAGCTTCAACTCCTGGTGGAAATGGGCCATACTTTGCTTTTTAAAATAAACTAAACTTAATGAGTCTATATAGATTAATTAAATTTATATAGACTCAGAAAATAATATAATCAAATTTATTTAATTAATTCTAAACTATTTAATAGTAGAAACACAAGGAATTGAAAAATGAAATATGCAAAAAACATCTTAGTATCTTTAGTAATATCAGCATCAAGTTTGGCTCTAGTTGCATGTAATAGTGGAGGTAGTAATAGTGGGCAAACGAATACGCCAAATACTAATGCTGCTGCAGCAAATAATTCAACAACTCCTCCAGGAGCAACTTCACTACCACAAGTTAGCACCACAGATTTGCAAGCTATATTCAATGCATTGGCAACTGATTCTGCTAAAACCACAATTAGTTTGCAAGCTGCAGTCGCAATAATTACTGGGAAAGATCAAGCCGGGTTAGCTACTTTACAAGCGCTACCACTAGCTGGTTATGCGGATGCGATTAGCGCAGCTAACAAAGTACCGAATGTTTCAATTAATAATGTTCCAAGCCAAGCACAATATAACGAAGCTCTCTTTGCTGCATTATTCTTGGGAGATGTAACTGATTCTAGCTCAGGCAGCGATGGTACTAGTACCCTTGGGCAAATCACGATGACTAATTCATTGGCAACTTTACCAATGATTTCACATCGTTTCTTTGGTGGATATCGCCTTGCACAGCAAGATTACACATGGAGTTTCAATCCAGGAACGTTAGAAGACATTGTCAACACACCTAATTCAATTGGGAATCAAAATAGTGTTGATTTCTTAAATGTCCATCAAGGTGCAGTTGGTGATTGCTATTATTTATCAACGTTAAGCGCATTAATTTTCCAAAGAGGCTCGCAAGAGTTATTGAACCGTTTTCATCAAGATGGTAACGGCGGCTATAATATTGATTACACTACAATTCACTCATTACCAAGCCAAGTTGACGTTAGTACAATTACTAATTTGGAAATTGCAACTGGTGCATATTCGGCCGGCAGCGGGCAATGGTTAAGCTACTTAGAAAAAGCTTATGGTGATGTTTTGATGAGTCCAGAATATAGTTTCGTCTATTTTGGTAATACCCCTGTTATTGCAGGTAGTATCTATAGTTTAGCTACTTTCTACGATGGCATGACGGCATCACAATTACCGATTGGTCAATATTATCCAGCTTTCAAATTCCTAACTGGTCATGAAGTCTATGAATTTACTAGTTCGTATAACACTAGTTCAAGTAATTATAATCTGGTTAATTTATATGCAGATAATCCTAACTCCAATAACATTACCTTTGGTGCAGAAGTTACTCCAGCAAATATGGTTAATTTAATTGATCCATTATTAGCACAAGGTCGGGTAATTGTACTTGGCACTCCAGTGGATACCAAAGAGTTAAATGGCGCCGTGGAACAAGGTGCAGTTGATTTACCACCAGGAATTGTTGGCACTCATGCTTATGCGGTACTTGGTCATAGCAATGGTAAATTTAAGCTACGCAATCCATGGGGTACAAATTTTACACCAAATGGTCCAGATAATATTACCAATGGTTATACTATGACAGATGGTGTGTTCTATGTTCCTGATGCTGATGTATTTAAAATATTCGACCAAATTGATATTGAACAATTACCAACTATGGACAAAACTCCAATCACAGTAAATGGCGTAGTTCAAAAAGATAGTAGTGGTAATGTTCAATATACACCAGCTAAAAATCCAATTATGAGTTCATATACTACTAGCAATGGCGCGTATATAAAAAATAATTTCACTTCAGATATAGCTGTTCCTAAATAACTTTATTAAATTGCAGCAGATATTCTCTGCGGTTTTATTTTAATCTATAAAAGGTGTTACTTCATGAAAAAATTGTTAATTAGCTTATGTTTATGTCCATTATTTGTGTACGCTGCACCAGCCTGCAACGGTGATTATGTTCAAGGCACCATTGAAACTACACCAGTTTTCAATGATGGGTCTTTTATTTCTGGTGGTGGATTTAATAATATTGAACTCTCCCATACTCACATAACAGTGAATAGTAACGGCACTGATTATGATGTAGCAATTGATAATGTGTTTGCCAGTGATTATGATCAAAGTGGTGGTACATCAATTCCGCAATCCTATAGTTCGGCACTTCAAGTTGGACAAACTATCGAACTATGCGGTACAGATTATACTGGAGGCCAAACTGGCATTCATTGGGTGCATACCAATTGCGGAGTAAGCTCCAGTGGCCCTGCTGGTTATGCCATCGTGAACGGAGTAAATTTAACTAGTAATACCGAATATTGTCCCCTTTGGCCAACAAGCTGATCTAAAAATAAGCCGTTGAATAATCAACGGCTTTAACTAGATAAAGGAATCTTTTTCAAAGTCAAAAAACTTAATTTCTAAATGAATGCTATTTTTATCCTGATATGCGAACTTCTGTTCAAAATTATATTTATGAATGAAATCACTGGTTAAATTACCATGGTAAGGATAAATCAACCAAACTTTAACAGAATTTTGCTCTATAATTTTATAACGCTGATAATAGGCAAACATTTGATATAAGTCACTTTGGCTAATCTGAGTTTGTTTGCGAATAACTTTCCATTTTGTATCGGCAATAATTAATGTCTTCTTAATACTGCCATCTTCTTGATCTCGTCTTCTAAACACAAAATCAGGTTTAAGTCTAAAATGCTCATCACTACAACTATAAGCCAAACTATGCTTATTATGCTGAGATTTAAAATCGAAATGTTCTGGAGTTTTTAATTTAGCACCAACATAACTTTCAAATAATTTATTCATATCAAAAAATAACGCTTTAACTGAGTGGTGCCCATGCTGCGTGACAAAACTATGTCCTATAAGAAAGGTGTTGCACCATTCAATCAACGCTTGATAATGACTAAATAAACGACTATTATGTACACTCTGAGAATAATCTAATTTGTAATTGGTTGATAATGGCACATCATCAAAAATGAAACAATTTTCACGAATCCTCCTTTGTAATGCTGGAGTGCTAACTGTTTTAAATAAATATACCAAGGTTGATTTTATTAAGCGATTTTCTGGAATATCTGGCAAGTAATCATCATATTGCATATAGGTTTTATGTAATAAACCATTATTTTTACTAATATTTTGGCTAACTAATAACTTGCCTTTAAAATAATTTAAATTATCCTCTTGTGGAATATATTTCGATCTTATCCCTTGTTTAACAATTGCATCTAGTTCATCCAGAAACATCATAACAAATATGTCGAGCAAATGCATTTTTTGTGCAATTAAATTAGCAGAATTAAAACTTTTAAAACGAGCATCTTTAAGCATTTTCAGCATTTTACATAATAAATCGCGCGAATTTGTTTGCTCATCAGATATAGCAATGGCGGTTTGTGGTCGATATAATTTAGGTAAAATCTCAACAATTACACCATCCTTAAATTGGACTATTCCAACAAATTGCGCTGCTTTTAGTGCATCTTGACGCTCTTTACGGGATGGCTTTAAAAGCCAAGATTCAATGTTTTTATCATTTTCAGTCTTTGCATTCACATCTTTAACAAAATCTGACAAAGCTTGAAAATCATGTTTGGGTATGGTTGCAATACCAGAACTATAAGAAAATTCAGCGCCTTCTCCAACAATTAAAAAATCATGCTCAAAAATGGTTATGAGTTTTTTAGGCATGGGTTTTATGAGCCTTGAGATTGACTAATTTCAGCACGTGCAGGTTTATTGATTTGTTTTAATACTTCATGATCATAAATTTTAGTGAATGCTTTTATATCTATTTGTTGGAGATCTTTTTCTGTAGGTTTTAGCGCTTTATTAATAGCAGAAATTATTTTATCCGCCTCAACTAAATCATTAGTGCTTGTGCCAAACAAACTAGTAGCAGTTATTCTATTCGTTTGAATAAATTGATATTTTTTTGCAAGTTCGACAGGCTTAACTTCTACCTCAATTTGATTGTCTGCAAAGACTAAACGAATTTTTTCCCAGTCATCATAAAAATACTCTTGTAATAATGGAATTATTCTATTCGCAAAAACGTTACATAATCCAGGAAAATCAGTTATACCCATAAAATAAGCATGCCCGATTGTATGATCACGGTCATATAAATATTCAATTCGTTGATTAATCACTTGAAGCAACTTACTTAAATTAACATCCTCATATGTAGTCTCCTTTTCTAACGCATCATAATCTGGTTGCATTTCTACAAACTCAAAGCGCCGACGAAGTGCAGTATCCATCAAAGCAATTGAGCGATCAGCGGTATTCATTGTGCCGATAATATACAAATTATTAGGAACACTGAATGATTCTCCTGAATATGGTAAAGTAACTGCTATTACTTCACGTTTACTTTTTTCAATTAAGGTGATAAGCTCACCAAAAATTTTAGAGATATTACCTCGATTTATTTCATCAATAATTAAAACGTATTTTTTATTTACGGCATGATTATCTTTGTAGTTACTTATTTCAAATATTTCTTTCCACTCTGACTCTCCATTTGACTGTCTACCTAAAACTATAGATGAAGCAGCACTTTTGCTACTGAATTGATATTCTGTTTCTCAAATGAACCATTCTTCCATTTCTTTAAACTTAGCATCTTCTAAAAATTTAGCTCTTAGTTTAGGATACGTATACCGATCAAATGATTCGGTTGTTGCTTTCCTAACCTTTGACCCAGATTGTAAATAAAACTTACTATCTCCACACTCTATTAAATTTGCTTGAATATTAATAGAGGATGCATTTAGCGTAAATTTGCTCTCATAATTTCCAACCAATTTGTTCTGTTGATCATCGTTAATATTTTTTACAATATTTTTAAATACCCCACCTACTACATCATAAATCATTTGTTCAGTTTCATTACCAAGTTTACCCACTGGAATTGGTTTGATACCTTCGACAAATTCTTCATAGCCATAACTTTGATGAAATGTAACAAATTCAATCTGACCAGATTTTCTTAACTCGTTATATTTCGGAAGAAGTTTATTTTTATAATCATCATATTTTTCACCATTAACATGAAATTTTTCAATAACTTCAGGTTCAATAATTTTCAATGCTTCAATTATCGTGTTGTAAGTTTTTCCTGTTCCTGGAGGACCATAGAGTATTTGATTTAATGGTATATTTTCTAACATAATTTCTTTCAATCCTTCCGATTTATTATAAACAACTCCATGAGCAATAGCATTTGCTTTTTTAAATAATTCGGTAAGGGATATATTAAAATTTTTATTTAGGATAAACTCTTCAAATACTTGATATTTTTCTTCTGGAACCTCCCAAAAAGTTGTCCGTTTAGAAACCGTCCAAGCTTCAGCACAAATGTTATAATTCTCTTGATCATGAGCTGTAAACAGTTCTTCGTACTTGCTATAAACATCATTTTCTCTTATTGGTCTAATATCTGGAGGATCGCCGACAAATACACCTAATAAAATAATTTTTGATTTCCTAACTAAGTAAAAAACATCACCTTTGTTTTTTTGATTTATAAAATTATTTGACTGATAATGCGGATTAGTTGCGTAAGCAGTCCCCATTCCTAAACCAACAATTTTATTTTCTAAGAGACTTCTATACTGCTCATCCGTATAATCCGTATCAGTGCCCATCGACATTTTCCATATTTTAGGGTTGATTTGTCGTTGCTCATTTTCCATTATTTATATCTCCAAATAGAGCTAAAATCTCCTAATACACCAAGCCATTAAACACATCAAAATAATTCGCAAACGTCTTACCAACACACTCATAATCATTAATCACCACAGGAATCCCGCCCAACGCCAATAAAGAAAAACACATTGCCATGCGATGATCGTTATAAGTATCAATTGCCACATTTGGCAAAATCTCAGCTGGTGGTGTAATCGTGATTGAATCATCAGTATAACTCACTGTTGCACCAACTTTACACAATTCAGTATAAATCGCCAACAAACGGTCAGTTTCTTTCACCTTCCAACTTGAAATACCGCTAATCGTAGTCATACCCTCTGCAAATAACGCGAGTACCGCAATAGTCATTGCTACATCAGGCATATCTTCCATATTTATATCAATCGCATTAAGTTGACGACTTCGTACTATAATATTATCAACATTATATTCAACTTCAGCACCCATTTGCGCTAAAACTCGTGCAAAATTTTTATCACCTTGCAGGCTATTCGCTGAAAGATGATTAATTTGCACTTGTCCATTCATCGCACCCAAGGCCAAGAAATAACTTGCCGAACTAGCATCTGCTTCAACAGTATATTCCACAGCTCGTAAACTCTCAATTGGATAAATTGTAAAACAGTTTGGACTTACTTCTGCAGCTTTGGCTCCAAATAACTTTAATAACTCAAGCGTAATTTCTACATATGGGCGCGAAATTAATTCATCATAAATCTTGATTGACACTTCACGTTTAAGCTGAGGTAACGCCATCAATAAACCAGTTAGATACTGACTTGAAATTTTACCACTTAATTCAATTTGTGCCAAGTTACTGTCAATAAAATCACTTGTTTGTAACGGCGGGTAACCCTCATTTTCAACACAATCAATTTGCGCGCCTAATTGACGTAATGCAGCAAGTAGATCTTTAATTGGACGCTCTTTCATCCGTTGAATTCCAGTTAATACATAATTACCTGGTAAAACTGCCAATAATGCAGTTAAAAAACGAATTGATGTACCAGAATTACCTAAAAACAATTCAGCTTGAGTAACTGGTAATTTTCCCGCACAGCCATAAATTTTATAACTTGAACAACCATTAGCTGCAGTAGCAACTTTTTCAATTTTAATTCCTAATTGCCCTAATGCAGTTAACATCAACTGCACATCTTCACCCACATCTGGGACATTATGAATTAGACTTATGCCATCCGCCAATGCAGCCAATGGTAACACACGATTGGCAATACTTTTTGAACCTGGTAAATCTAGCACAGCAGAAATTGATTTTTGACTTGCGGCTAAATGCATTTGCTTTGCGATATTATTATTCATATATTTATTCATTTCTCAAAATAGATTTAATTTGCATACTTACTATTCAATTAATTTGGCAAGTGATTAATATTCAAATATTTATTATAATCAACTCACTGATATTTCAAAAATAAATGACAGAAATTAATTACAAATTTAATTAAAATTATCAAACTTAAGTGTTATCGGAGTAGGAGCCTGAATTTTCACAGGTTTAGTCAAAGTACCATTATGCTGATTAACCTGATAAACTGTTACGTTATCTGAACGTTGATTTGCAATGCCCAAATATTTGCCACTAGCATCCAATGTAATATCGCGTGGCCAATCACCTTCAGATGAAAATTCTTGCAGGTAAACCAATTCACCATTTGCTTTAATTGAAAATTGAGCAATCGTATTTTGCCCGCGATTTGCCACATATAAATAACGTTGATCATTACTAATTACAGCATTGGCAGGATAATTACGTTCAACTTTCAGCGAACCAGCAAAAGTATGAATTTTTTGCTTGAATGTCATTTTCCCAGTTAAATTGTCAAATGCATAAACAAAAATATACGAATACAATTCATCAACCACATAAACAAATTTCTGATCCTGAGAAATTGCTAAATGGCGCGGACCAATTGCTAGTTTATTATTCTGCTGATCTACAATATTGTTTTCAATTAAGCCAATAAGTTTATTCGTGGACGATTCACTTTGATACGTAAAAATTTTATCTAAACCTAAATCTACCGATAATACCAAATCTTTATTTTCGGAGTTATTAACTACATAGACCGAATGGGTGTGTGGACTACTTTGGCGACTCGTATCTTTACCATGCCCAGCATAAGCAATATAATTAACATCACTTTCTAAAGCACCATCTGCACCAAGATTATAAGTGCTAATTCCTGCGCTTCCAACTGCACCGCTACCATAATTCGCTACATACAATTTTTGACCAGATTTATTTAATGCGAGGTGAACCGGATATAAACCAATGCTAGCTTGGGTATTAATTAAATTTAATTGTCCAGCTGATATTTTATATGCCGAGACAAAACCTGAAGATTCACCGTTATAGCTCCCAACTTCATTTGCGGTGTAAAGCTTATTACCATTAATTAACAAATAAGATGGATTAGTTGCTTTAATCGCTAATTTAGCTGGATTGATAGCATCATTTTTCGGATTTACTTCAATCTTGTAAATTCCACTACCATTTCCAACAGGCTCTCCGTCAATTGTATAGCTGCCAACATATAAATTAATTGCTCCAACATTCATAACTTTACCTAGAAAAAGTAAGCCTCTTAAAACTTTAATTAATTTCATTTATTTCCAAATTTGTTTAAAAATGATTTATCTTATTTAGAATTTACTATGCTTCTTGAAAATAATTATTTCTCTACAAACGTAATTGATTACAACGAATGATTTATAAAAAATCCAGACCGTTTGATCTGGATTTTACAATCTTAATGCTGATAAGATTTATGGCGCAAATAATGATCCATAATCACCAAAGCCGCCATCGCATCTACCACTGGCACTGCACGTGGTAACACGCATGGATCATGACGACCTTGAGCTTCAAGTTCAACTTCTTCATAATTAACATTTAAAGTAGTTTGCTTTTTACTAATCGTAGAAACTGACTTAAATGCTACACGAAAATAAATATCTTCACCCGATGAAATACCACCGAGTACCCCACCAGCATAATTAGTTTTAGTCCGTAAATCACCATTCTCAAGTACAAATGGATCATTGTGTACTGAACCACGCAATTCAACTCCGGCAAAACCTGAGCCAATTTCAAACCCCTTCACCGCATTAATACTCAACATAGCTTTACCCAAATCCGCATGTAAGCGGTCAAAAACTGGCTCACCAAGCCCAACCGGCGCATGACGAATTACGCATTTAATTACGCCACCAATTGAATCGCCGTCATCACGAACTTCCTCAACTAATTTAATCATTTCTTTGGCAACTTCTTCATCTGGGCAACGAATAATGTTTGATTCTACTTGGTGCATTTCAACCAAAGAATGATTTAAGTAAGCTTTGATTGGACCAACTTGTTCAACAAAGCTAATAATTTCAATTCCTAGTTCTTGCTTAAGAAATTTTTTCGCAATAGCACCAGCCGCTACACGTGCCAAAGTTTCCCGAGCGCTTGCGCGCCCTGAACCACGAAAATCACGCAAACCATATTTCATTAAATATGTGAAATCTGCATGTGATGGACGAAAGACATTTTTTAACTCATCATAATCTTGCGAACGTTGATCTTTATTGTATGCCATCAATAAAATTGGTGTGCCAGTAGTTTTACCCTCAAAAATTCCCGACAAAGCATGGATTAAATCAACTTCAGAACGAGGAGTTGTAATCGCACTTTGCCCTGGTTTACGGCGATCTAAATCAGCTTGAATCTCTTCAAGGCTAATCTCGATCCCTGGCGGGCAACCATCAATAATTACTCCAACCGCTCCGCCATGTGATTCGCCACAAGTCGTTATTTTAAAAATTTTACCAAAACTATTTCCAGACATACACCCATCCTAGTAACTAAACGATTATTAATTTAAGCTTTTTACAAATTTAGCTAAATTTTCTAAACCACCTTCAAGATCATCTTCATCAGCACCGTATGAGAAACGCACATAGCCAGGTTGACCAAAACCGCTTCCAGGCACCGATGCAACATTAGCTTCTTCTAATGCACGAATACAAAACTCATCATCAGTTAATCCTGTCACGCCTAAACTAGCTAATGAAGTAAAAACGTATAATGTTGCTTTTGGTGATTCCAATTGAATACCAAAATACTTGTTAAATGCATTAACAAAAACATCGCGGCGACGTTTCATAGTTTCATTAACCCATTGATTAATTTCATCAGCATGTTTAAATGCAGCTAATGCACCATGTTGTGCAATCAGACAAACACCAGTTGTACTTTGCGTACTTAATGCACTCATTACTTGAATAATATCTGGACGAGCGAACAAGAAGCCTACTCTCCAACCAGTCATCGCAAAAGCTTTTGATGCACTTTGAATGACTACAACATTATTTTTATATTCAGGGAAACTACCACAAGAAACATATTCGTCATCGGTGTAAACTAAAGTACTATATACTTCATCACTAATCACCAATAAGTTTAATTCGTGAGCCATATCCATTAAAGCTTGCATTTCACTACGGGTATAAATAATTCCAGTTGGATTTACACCATTATTTAACATCAATACTTTGCAATCTGGTGTGTAAGCAGCTTTAAGCATTTCTGGAGTTAATTTCCAACCACCAGCTTCACTAGTATTAATAATAACTGGTTTACCATCCATGATTTTAGTAATTGATGGATAAGAAACCCAGAATGGCGCTTGGATTATCACACCAATTTTATCAGTTGGATTAGCTTTTAATGGAGAATTTAACCCACACAAATATTGTAACAACATGTAAATTGCAAATTTACCACCAGTGGTAATAATGCATTCATCTTGAGTAAATGTTGACCCATATAAGCTATTCATCCGTTCAGCGGCAGTTTTTCTTAGTTCGTTTAGACCTTCTGGACTTGGGTAAGGAATATCACCTAGTTCAATGAATTTATTCGCACCATCACGCACAACTTGTGGCGTCATCATTTTAGGTTCACCAGCACTTAAATTATACACACGAATTCCAGCTGCTTTTTTATTTTGGGCAATTGTATTAATTACCACGGTAACTGACGCTTGTAGTTTACTGCTCATTTTGTTGTACCTTTCTAGATTCTTCAATTAATAACTCAAATAACTTAGCCACCATACTTGGTGCCAAATCATATTCTTCACATACTGTATCATGAAACTCACGTAATAAAGCTTCGCGGGTACTATCTAAAACTGGTAGACCATGTTGTTTTTTATATGCACCAATCTTTAGTGAAACCTCTTTACGTTCAGCAATTAATCCAATAATTTTAGCGTCGATATCCGCTATTTCAATACGTAAATCTTCAATTTGACTCATATTAATCTGCTTTCTTAACAACAATAAATCGAGTAATATTTGGTTGAAGGTCTTGAATTCCTTGTTTCAACATCACCAAGCCATAACTTTTTGCAGCCTGTGCAGAGGCAACTACTCCAGCATTTTCTGGTAGCACGCCGCTAGCTAAATCCCGTGCAGCTTTAGCAGTATCACCCCAATCAGTTAGCTTAAAACCATGCTGATTAATAAAACCTTTACACTGTTCAAATGCTGGTGTATAAGAATATAACTCTGTAATTTCATTTAAAGCTAAATTACTTCTAGCCATCAAGCATTGTTCAACGTTCAATTGTAAATCATCAATTGGCATAAAATTATATTTACCCATCGCACTAAATGCTGGCCAAACTATTCCGCTATTATAATTTACAAATGGGAAAATTCCTACATCTATTTCATCTTTTGATAGTGCAGCAAGCACGCCTTCCATATCAATCAAGTAAAATAGTTTTGATTGTCCACCTTGAGCTTTAGCAGCATAAATTAATCCAGCTTCTTCAGAAAAAGACCCTACATCACCAGAAACACCGATTCTTAACATGATATAAACCTTTAATTAACGCTATGTTTTGCAGCTAAAGCTAATAATAACTCTTTAGTTCTATCCCAACCAAGGCAAGGGTCAGTAATCGATAAACCATTTAGATTTATGTCTTGACCACTTTCAGCATTTTGACGACCTTCAAGCATAAAGCTTTCTAACATAAACCCTTTAACCAAAGGTTTTAGTGTAGGATGAGCGGCTAAATCATCAACCACTTTCAAAACGATATATGCTTGTGAGTTATGATCTTTAACTCCATTTACCACACAATTATCATGACTTACATCTACTATAATTGCTGGATTTACTACCTTATTTTTCTCAAATAATTCAGCAACTTCAGCAATATCTTCCACACCGTAATTAGTCTTATCATTCCCACCACGTAAAACCAAATGTGCGTATTTATTCCCAGCAGTTTTAACTTCGTAACCATCAAAAACAATGTAATGCGGATGTTGCGCCGCTAAAATACTATTTACCGCAATTTTAAGTGAACCATGGGTTGGGTTTTTCATGCCAACAGGACAATCCAAAGATGAAGCAAAAATACGATGCTCTTGATCTTCAGTACTACGCGCACCAATTGCAACCCAAGATAATAGCTCTTGGAAACCACGCGCATTATGTGTAAATAAACACTCATCAGCAATAGGCAAGCCCATTTCAACAACTTGCGTCATTAATTTACGGCAATACCAAATTCCTGCTTCAATATCAGGTTCAGCCAAAGGATCTGGTTGATTAATTGGACCAGTCCAACCTTTAACTGTACGTGGCTTTTGAATGTAAACCCTCATAACAATTTTAAGCGAATGCTCGACCTGTTTACTTAATTCAGCAAGTAACTTTGCGTATTCAATTACCGCAGTATCTGGCCACGCCGAACATGGTCCAACAATCATTAATAGACGCTTATCACTACCATTAAGAATATTTTCAATTTCACGATGGTGTTGCTCGATACTCGCATAAGCATTTTCGCTTAATGGGATTTTTTGAATAATTTCGTCTGAAGTTGGAACTTTTTTAATAATTTCGTAAGCCATTATAATCCTTCTGGTATGATGCCAATCTTGCATCTTGCAAACTAAGTAATACTAATTGAAATAAAATTTAATGGAAATAAACGTAATAAATAAATATTGCTATACTTTTAATTTAGCAGCCAACTCAAGCAATAATTTTTCGGTGTCATCCCAACCCAAGCATGGATCAGTAATTGATAAACCGCACAAATCAATTGGATTAGCTGTTTCTGCATTTTGTTTACCTGATTTAATAAAGCTTTCTAACATGAAACCTTTAAGTAATTTTTTTAATTCAGGATTATTTGCAACTTGTTTAACAACATCTAAAACAATTTTAGCTTGAGCATTATGATCTTTAACACCGTTCACCACGCAATTATCATGGCTAACATCAATAACAACAGCTGGATTTAACACATCATTTTTCTTGTAAATCTCAGCGACTTCAGCAAGATATTTTATATCGTAATTTGGTTTACCGTCACCACCACGTAAAACTAAATGCGCATATGGATTACCATCAGTTTCAACTTCATCACCATCTAGAACAATGTAGTGTGAATGCTGAGCTGCAACCACTCCATTTACACCAATTTTTAATGAACCATAAGTTGGATTTTTGATGCCAACTGGACAATCAATTCCTGAGGCAAAAATACGATGCTCTTGATCTTCACTACTACGCGCGCCAATTGCAACCCAAGATAATAATTCAATAAAACCGCGTGCATTATGTGTAAATAAAGCTTCATCAGCAATTGGTAAACCCATTTCAACAACTTGTGTCATTAGTTTACGACAGTACATTGCTCCAGCAGCAATATCAGGCGGCGACAATGGATCAGGCTGATTAACAGGACCAGTCCAACCTTTAATCGTACGCGGCTTTTGAATATAAACTCGCATAACTAATTTCAGCGCATGTCCAACTTTTTTTTCTAATTCAACTAAACGTTTTGCATACTCCAATACCGCAGTATCAGGCCAAGCTGAACATGGTCCAACAACAATAACTAATCGATCATCTTCACCACGTAAGATTGCTTCAATTTCATTACGATGTTGCGTAATACTTGCATAACCTGCATCACTAAGTGGCAACGCACTTATAATTTCATCTGCAGTAGGTAATTTTTTTACAACCCTATATCCCATTATCAATCTATCCTATCTCTTAATTAACTGTGTAAGTGCAGCATGTATTACGCTTTCATCAACAGGGAAAGCAACTCTATTTTCAATATTTTTAACTGAACCGATTCCATTTAATAAAACCAATAAAATCTGTTGACTGGTATTTTTTTTATCTCCACGCATAGCATGAATGATTTCATCAACAGCAAAACCACTAAGGAGCTCTTCGGTAACCTCTAATTTAGCTAAAAAGCTCACAACTTGCTGGTAATCTTGTTCGGTTAATAGACCACTTAATTGTGCAATTTTGGCTTCAACTAACATACCAATTGCCACCGCATAACCATGCAAAATTGTATAATTACTTAGTTTTTCCAAAGCATGCGCGACAGTATGTCCGTAATTTAGGATCATACGTAAATTACGCTCTTGCTCATCAACTTCAACCACATAAGCTTTTAAACTTACCGCACGATGAATTACTTTATTTAAAGCTCCAGAATCTAAATTAAGAATTGCGTCTAAATTATCCTGACAATAAATAAAATGTTCCGCATCCAAAGTTAAAAATATTTTTACCGCTTCAAAAAAACCATTAATAATTTGCTCACGCGGTAAGGTATTTAAAACCAAAGTATCCATAAATACAGCTTGTGGCTGCCAAAATGCACCAATAATATTTTTACCATAACTGGTATTAACTGCTGTTTTACCACCGACGCTACTATCAAGCATTGCTAATAACGATGTTGGAACTTGGATAAAATTCATGCCGCGCATATATGTTGCAGCAACAAACCCTGCTAAATCACCAACTACTCCACCACCTAAAGCTAAACATAAAGTATGACGATCACAACCAAACGCAAACATCTGTTCTTCAATTGCCAATTTAGTCAATGCTGATTTTGAGTTTTCACCATGCAAAAACTCGATTAATTTAACCTGATAACCATCTCGCTCTAATTCATCTACTAATTGGTTACCGTATAGTTTAGCCACAATATCATCACTAATAATGACCACTTTACGGCTTGGAGCGTAGTTAGCCAACCACTCTTGCCAGCTATTTAAAAGTTCTTCTGCAATTACAATTGGGTAACTATGGGGTTGTTTTGCTGGAATATTTACTTGAAGTGAAAGGCTCATATTACTCTGTCATAAAACTAATGTAAAATTAAGTTGTATATTATAAACCATTTATTTGGTATAAACTTAACTATTTACCAGCTAAACTACTAGCTTAGTTAGAGTTTTTAAAGCCATTAAAAGTCAAACGAGTCACGAATTAACAATTTAATACAATAAAAATATTTTACAAATGATTAATCGCGACTAAATACAACTACTCACAATTTATTTGCTGCCTATTTTCAATAAACAGACACAAAATTCCCATTTTTGCTGCATAGCAAAAATTAAAAACCTAAATACCTGATAAAATGTGCTCTTATTGCCTAGCAAATTTTATTTTAGGAAACATAGCCATGGAAGTTCAATTAAATAAACAACCAAATTTATTTTCTGCTATAACAATCGGAGTTGGCTCAATAATTGGTAGCGGATGGTTATTTGCCAGTTATTATGCTGCTAAATATGCAGGACCAATTTCAATACTTTCATGGGTAATTGGTGCGATTTTAGCGCTGTCTCTAGCACTTTTACTCGCAGAAATAGCCACCATGTATCAAGAGATTGGACTGTTTTCACGTTTATTAACCATTTCACATAATAAAGATTGTGGGTTTGTGGTTGCTACTTCCAATTGGTTTTCCATGGTGTGTTCAATACCATCCGAAGCCATGGCAACCGTACAATATATTAGTACTGCCTTTCCTGCTATCAATAAAATTATGTTTCTAAATGGAGAATTGACTTTCATTGGTATTTTAATGGTCTATTCTATCATTATAATTTATGGTTTACTTAACTATTGGGGTATTCGCACCTTAACCAAAGCAAACAACATAATTACAACCGTTAAAATGGTTGTTCCAGCTGCTGTAGGTATACTTTTCATGTTTGCTGCATTTCACCCAGCCAATTTCACTGCATATAAAGGAACCATTGCTCCATATGGAATCGGTAATGCATTTACAGCTGTTGTAACTTGCGGAATTTTTTATGCATTTTATGGTTTTAACATGGTAACCGTCTTTGCTAAAGAACTTAAAAATCCAAGCAGAAACCTTCCACTTGCGTTATGTGGCTCAGTAATAATTTGCTTAATTATTTATTTAATTCTTCAAGTTTCATTTTTGGGTATCATTGATACAACAACTATTGCAACTAAAGGTTGGCATTCATTAAATTTCACATCCCCCCTGGCAGACTTAGCGGTGATTTTAGGTATTAACTGGTTAGCAATGGTCTTATATGTTGATGCAGCAATTAGCCCATCAGGTACTGGAATAATATACCTCGGGTCGGGTGGACGAATGTTAAATGCAATGGCAGAAGATAAACAAATGCCTAAAATTTTTGCTAAGGTTAATCCCCAATTCTTAATTTCTCGCTCGTCATTAATCTTTACTGGCACAATGTGCGGAATATTGGTAATATTTTTTGATAATTGGCAAAAAATCATGATTGTAGTGACAGTATTCCAATTAATTGCTTGTCTAGCGGTTCCTGTAGCATTTAGTAAATTACGTCAAACTCAAGCTGATAAGTTCCGCTCATTTAAAATGCCTTTTGGTAATTGTTTAAGTATTTTCGCATTTTTCATCGTTAGCTACTTACTTGTACAATGTGGTAGAGTTGCTATGATTTTAGCGTTATGTGCGCATATTGGCTTTTTTATAATTTACTGTGGAGCACAATATAAATTTAACCCAAGTAGTACAATCAAAGCATTCTGCTCAACTTGGGCATTATTTACTTATTTAGCCGTTATGGGGATCTTTGCAGACTTGCAAGATAAGAATTTACTTCATACAACACCAAGTTTAATTGCATTTCTTATTGTCTCATTTATAGGTTATAAAGTTTTATTAGGACAAAAATCCTACTCAAATGCATAACGTATTGGATATCAAGCAAAAACTACCGATAAAATTATTGGTAGTTTTTTCTTATTTTAGTATCCTATATTTTTCATACAAGTACTAAATTACTATACTGACAACATAGATAAGCCAAGAAATTAATGGCTTTATTTCAATAAATAGAGTGCAACCAAAAATAAAAAAGCTACCAATAACTGGTAGCTTTTGATTAAATCAAAACCGACTTAATTCGCCGTACTTGGGTTACTAAATCAGAAAATGTTGCAAAATCAATTGTTTGCTTCGCATCTGAAATTGATTTATCTGGATCTGGATGCATTTCAACCAAAATCCCGTGTGCACCTGCTGCTACCGAAGCCCGCGCCATCGGTAACACCAAAGAACGCACACCAGTACCATGGCTTGGATCAGCAACAATCGGTAAATGCGTCAACTGTTGCAATGCTGGAATCGCATTTAAATCTAGTGTATTTCGTGTAAAGGTCTCAACGGTACGAATGCCACGCTCACACAAGATCACATTTGGGTTACCAGCCAGCATAATATACTCCGCTGACATCAATAACTCATGATATGTTGCAGCAAAACCACGCTTTAACAAAATTGGATTTTTAATTTTACCCAACTCAGTTAACAAAGTATAATTTTGCATATTCCGTGCACCAATTTGCAAAATATCCACGTATTCTGCAGCTGCAGCAATTTGGCTACCATCCATAACTTCCGAGACAGTAATCAAACCATATTTAGCACCGACTTCAGCTAAAAGCTTTAACCCATCAACGCCCATACCTTGAAAATCATACGGTGAAGAACGCGGCTTATATGCACCACCACGCAGAGCTTGCGCTCCGTTATCTTTAGCAACTTTGGCACAAGCTTCAAGCTGTTCGCGGGATTCAATCGAACATGGCCCAGCAATAATAAATAATTCATCACCACCAATGCTAACTTCACCCATTTTAATAATAGTATCACTGGGTTTAGTTTGGCGACTAGCTAATTTAAAATTACTTGTGAGCGGCAATACTTTGGCAACATTAGGTAATTCACTAAATAACTCGGTTGCAACCAATGAATTCACTCCACCAATTACCGCCAAAATATTTGCATCGCTTTCCACAACGCGAAAACCCATATTTTCTAAACGCTCAATTAAAAACTGCTTATCTAAATAATTCGTATTAGCATGTAATTCAAGCAACATGATAGAGCTCCATGGTTAGTTTGGTTAAATCTTCTGGTGTTACTTGATTAGCAATTTGGCGCACCAAATACGAACCAACTACACAACCATCAGCCAAGTGTAAAATTGCTTGTACCATTGCAGCATTAGCCACACCAAAACCAACTGCAATTGGTAAACTTGTTGCTTGACGCAGCTGATCTAACTGACTTGCCAAATCAAGTGGTAATCCATCTCTGGTTCCAGTGGTGCCCTTTTGACAAGCATAATACACAAAACCATTATTTACATTAGCCAGCAATTCTTTCATTCGCTCTGGACGTGTCGATGGTGCAATTACTGTAATTGGTGATAATCCCAAACTACGGCACAAATGACAATAATTTGCGGCTTCTTCAAAAGGTAAGTCCACAATTAAGATTCCATCGGCACCAGCAGATTTTGCTACACTTAGAAATCCAGATAAATCACCTTGAATTGGATTATAGTATGTGAAAACAATAATCGCCACGTCACTTTGTGCACGAACCTGACGAATTACCTCTAAACTATCTTTAACTGTAATTCCAGCGCTAAGTGCACGCTCCATAGCTTGCTGAATCACAGGACCATCAGCAACTGGATCTGAATAAGGAATCCCAACTTCAAGTAAATTTACGCCACCTTTTACCAAGGCAAGAAAATATTCCACGCTAGCACTAACCCCACCATCACCAGCCGTCAAATACGCTACTTTAGCTTTTTCTGCAAAAGCTTGTTTAATTCGTGACATTAACTAACCCCCGTTCAATCAAGCCTGGTAAATCTTTATCACCACGCCCTGATAAATTAACTAAAACATAACTATCTTTTGGTAAATCTTTAGCTACCCGCATTAAATAACCAAGCGCATGCGATGATTCAAGCGCAGGGATAATTCCCTCTGAACGAGTCAATAATTGAAAAGCATCTAAGGCTTCTTGATCACTGGCTACATCATATTCAGCACGACCAATTGAATATAAATCAGAATGCTGTGGACCAACAGCAGCATAATCTAAACCAGCTGAAATTGAATGTGTATCAGCAATTTGTCCATCCTGAGTTTGTAAAACGTAGGTACGATTACCGTGTAACACACCAAGCCGTCCCGACTGAAAACGTGCCGCATTTTGACCAACGCCAACTCCATAACCACCAGCTTCAACTCCAACCAATTTAACTTTCTCATCTGGAATGAATGCTTGGAAAATACCAATCGCATTGGAACCACCGCCAACACAAGCAATTACAACATCAGGCTGACGCTCTGTACGCTGTTCAAATTGGACTTTAGCTTCATTACCAATTACAGCTTGAAAACGAGCACAAATTTGTGGGAATGGATAAGCCCCTAATGCGGTTCCTAAACAATAGTGCGTCGCTTCATAGCTTGATGCCCAATCACGTAGGGCCTCATTTACGGCATCTTTTAGTGTGGCACTACCATCAAGCACTGGAACAACTTTTGCACCCAATAAACGCATTTTAGCTACATTTGGTGCTTGACGATCAACATCAACTTGCCCCATATAAATTACGCATTCTAAATCAAGCATTGCACAAGCTGTGGCCGTTGCAACACCGTGCTGACCTGCGCCAGTTTCAGCAATAATTCGTGTTTTACCCATTTTTTTGGCTAATAAACACTGGCCTAATGCATTATTAATTTTATGTGCACCTGTGTGAGTCAAATCTTCACGTTTTAGATAAACATGTTTTAAACCTATTGCTGCTGCAAAATTCTTCACTTCAGTTAATGCGGTTGGACGACCAACAAAATTTTTCAATAAAGCTAAATATTCGTGCTGGAATTCATCTGCTAAAGCAATTTCATGATATGCTTTAGTCAAATCATGTAACGGTTCAATCAACAACTCAGGAACAAACATCCCACCATAAGCACCATAATAAGTTGGACGAAGCAGCGCTAAAAAATCACGGACTTTGCCAAAATCTTTAACGCCACGACTACTTTCCACGCCTGAGGATAAATCTACTCCATCAGGATTGGTCTCTTCAATTCGGGCTAGTACATTTGATTGATCTAAGCCACCAGCAATAAAAAAGCGGAATTCACTTTGAGCTGGTGGAGTAATTTTTTCATACAACAGCAAATCTTTAGTTGGATCTAAACAACTTGGCAAATCTTTACCATCTGCAACATAAATTATCGGTTTATGGGTAAATTCATTTACACTAGCACGAGGTAAGTCACCATGTAACTGAATTACATCCAAATTTAATGCAGCATCAATGGCTTTAATTTGCTCAAGCGTCTCATCAAAAAACACTCCTACCACTTGAGTTGGATAATCTTTTAGCACATCACAAATTTGCTTCGCTATATCCAAATCAATTTGACGTGGTGAGTAACTGGTAAATAATAATCCGATATAATCGGCACCACTTGCCGCAACTTTGCGCGCCATTTCTGGTGTGGTAATACCACAAATTTTAACTAACATCTTAAGCTCCAAAAAATTCAGCTGGGTTTGCCAAGCACGAAAGAGCTTCACCAACTAATACACCATCATAACCTAATTCCAACGCAGCCAATGCTTGCTCACGAGTTTTTAGACCAGACTCGGCAACTTTTACTTTATTAGCTGGGATTAATTTAATTAATTCCGCAAATTGATCTGGATGCATTGAAAAATCATTTAAATCACGTTGGTTAACTCCGATAACATCAGCATCAGCTTGTAAAGCAATCTCCAACTCATTTGGATTGTGTACTTCAACTAAAACTTCCAAACCAAAGGCATGGGCTAATTTAGCCATCTCGATAGTTTTTTCTTTCAGTACATGTACAATTAATAAAATTACATCTGCACCATTAGCGGCAGCTTCAGCAATTTGTGGTGGAGTTAACATAAAATCTTTACATAAAACTGGAATTGGACTATCTTTAAGGCCTTCAGTTACACGGCGTAAATCTTCCATCGAGCCGTTAAATCCAGCGTCAGTTAATACTGAAATCGCCGCAGCACCTAATTTAACATATAATTTAGCACGATCTACTGGATCACCAATATCAGCAATATGCCCAGCCGAAGGCGATGCACGTTTAATTTCGCTAATTACGGCAAACTCTTTACTTAATAATGACTCACGCATACTTTTACGTTTTTGCGGTACTTGATATTTACGTGCTACAATTTGCTGTAATTTATTCAAAGGAATAATATTACCCTCAACCAACCGTGCTTTAGCCATGGCAACACCATCTTTAAGACTTGCAACTTTGCCATACACAAATAATGCAGCACCAGCATTAAGGGCTAAACTATCAGTAATACCGGTTGTTTGACCATTTAAGGTACGAATTAAGATTTGTGAATTGTACATCCGATCACCACCCGCTAAATCACTCAACTCAGCCTGTGATAAATTCAATTCACGTAAATCTAAAGTAATATCGCTAATTGAATCACGGGTAACTAATTTAGCTTGTAACGTATCTAAACAACTTAATTCATCAAGTCCATTACCATGAAATACCAAAGATTTGGTCGTACCAAGACGAAATAAAGCTTCCGCAATCACTGCCACATATTCAGATTTGTAAACACCCAAAATAATATGCTCACGTCCAGCTGGATTTAATAATGGTCCCATCAAATTAAAAATAGTTGGTGTAGCAAGTTTTTTGCGTACTTCATTTAATTTACGTAAAATTGGATAAAAATTTGGTGCAAAACAGAAAGCAAAATTATGTTCTGTTACTGCTTGAGCAATTTCATCGTCAGTTAAATTTAAGTTAAATCCCAGTTCGGCTAAAACATCGGCAGAACCACATTGTGATGATACCGCATGATTACCATGTTTAATTACTGGCACACCACAGGCGGCAGTTAACAACGAGCCACCAGTTGAAATATTTAACGTTCCAGCTTTATCACCACCAGTACCAACGATGTCGATAAATGGATAGTCTAAAGTTAAACTACGCCCACTTTCGGTTAGTGCTTGATGAAAACCTAACAGTTCATCAGCAACTTCACCTTTAGCATGTAATAAACTTAAAAATGAACCAGCTAAAACTGGATCAACATCATTTAATAATGCTTTGGCTGATAAATAGCTATCTTCAAGTGACAAATTTTGTCCTTGACTTAATTTCTGAATACATTTAATTAGCATGACAAATTTCCACAAAATTAGTTACGATTTGTTGGCCTTCTGGGGTCAAAATTGACTCAGGGTGAAATTGCAATCCATAAATCGGATATTGACGATGACTTAAAGCCATTATATTACCCTCTGCATCTTCAGCTTCAATTTTAAGGGCAGCCGGAAAATCATTTTTCTTTACCACCAAAGAATGATAGCGTGCAGCCGTAAATGGCAAATGCACTTGTTTAAATAATTTGCCACGATTGTGAAAAATCAAACTTGGTTTACCATGCATTACTTTATCTGCGAGATCAACCGTCCCACCAAATGCCGCACCAATTGCTTGATGTCCTAAACAAACCCCAAGTAACGGAATCTGGCTACCTAGTTGCTTAATCACATCAATACAAATTCCAGCTTGAGTTGGATGACCAGGACCAGGCGATAACACAATTCCTGTTAAATTTGGTAATGCTGCAATTTCAGCAATTGTCAATGCATCATTACGGACAACTTTAACTTCGGCACCAGCAATTAATAAACTTTGATAAAGATTATACGTAAAGCTATCGTAATTATCAATTAATAAAATCATAATCCACCCCCAACGGCCAATTCAATACTCGCCATTCCACCACGCGCTTTAAGATAAGTTTCTTCAACTTCTTTTTCAGGTACAGAATCATAAACAATTCCAGCACCAACTCGCAACTCAATTTGCTGATTTTGCATAAACATGGTACGAATCGCAATCGCTGCAGTTAAACTTCCGGCTTCATCAACCATCAGTACCGCACCACCATATAAACCACGGCGTGTCATTTCCAACTCATCAATGATTTGCATCGCACGAATTTTGGGTGCTCCAGACAAAGTTCCAGCTGGCAAAACAGATTTTACTACGTCAAATTGATTATGTTCAGGATCCAACTGACCAACTACATGCGAAACAATATGACTTACATGTGAATAACTTTTAACATTTTTGAACTTAGTTACTGTCACAGTACCAGCTTTAGCCACAGCTCCAACATCATTACGCGCCAAATCAACGAGCATGATATGTTCGGCGGTTTCTTTTGGATCAGCTAATAATAAATTAATATCATCGCCTTTTTTACAAGTTCCAGCGATTGGTACCGTTTCAATTACACCATCTTTTACACCAACTAATAGCTCAGGAGATGCGCCAGCTACCGCAAACTCTTCTTCCTCAAATAAATATAAATATGGTGTTGGATTAAGTTTACGTAACGCACGGTATAAGGCAAATGGCTCAAGATCAGATTCAGCACTAAAAGTACGTGATAGCACTACCTGAAAAATATCACCTTGACGGATATACTCTTTGGCGCGAATGACTTTTTGCATATATTCTTCATCCGTAACATCTGGAAGCAAATTAATTTTGGCATGTTGTGCAAGAGCTGGCATATTATTTATCGTAAATAAGCGTTCAATAATTTGTTCAATTTCGCTTTCACTACCCTCATGACTAACGATCAATTTCTGAGTTTGATGATCAAAACAAATAACCGTTTTGTATAAACGCATAAAAAAGTCTGGTACTGGTTTTGCTGGATGACGATCAGGTAATTGTTCTTTAACTCGCACACCATCATAAGTAATAAAACCAAACATTTTACGTCCAGCGCTAAATTCAGGTAGCAATGCATATGGATCGCCAACATGTGACGCTATCTTATCCGCATAACTAATTTTAATTTCTTGTCCAATTGCACGTAATGTCGCAAGTGGATTAATTCCAATGAAGGAAAATTTTCCATAGCCTTCGTCATACGCTGATTCCATCATCGTCGAGCCAGCTCCACCAATTGCACTATAAGCCAAAATGGGCGTCAGACTATCGTAAGCCAATTGACGTACCAGCGGTGCTACTTTTGCAAAACTTAAGTCTAGCTCTGCATTATTAAATAAACTCACTCTCTGCCCCTAATAATTTATTAAACACAAATAGTGTGTTTAATTTTGTAATGACGTAATGATACATCAGTACAAGATAATTTGTCAAACAAAAAACCACCTATTTAGGTGGTTAAATCATTTTAGTACATGGTAGCACTATCTATGCTCGGAACTTTATCAAGTTTATATTGATATGGAGCTGTGCTCGTATAAACTATGTCAACTCGTTGATTCTTAGGCTGCAATCCTTTATCATTGCTTGGGAAAACTGGCTTGGTATTACCATAAGAAATTACGCTCAATTGCTTAGCTGGAACTCCAGATTTTAGCAAAGAATTTTGCACACTTTGCGCACGCTGTAGTGCTAACTGTTGATTGTGTAAACTGGTACCAACCTCAGAGCTATTGCCTTGAATTTGCACTCGTGCCGTAGGATGTGCAATTAAATAACTAGCATTAATAGTTAATAATTTAGCTGAATTAGGCGGTACATCTGAGCTATTAAACGAAAAATACACAACATTATTTATTACAGTGCTTTTGATTGATTGATCATCTGGATTATTCGCACTACTTACAGGTGCTTGATTACTACTACACGCAGCTAAACCTAAAGCTCCGCACAACATAATTAAAAATTTCATTCCACGCATTCAAAATCCTTTCATTTATCTAAACACTTTACTCTAATAACCCAATACTTTTAAATTGAACTATATTAAATCAAGTGTCGTATGCAGTGGCTATTATACTATATGCGAAAGACAAAGGCATAAACTAGGCATAAAAATGATACAATAACTATAGTTGTAAGTTAATAATGAACCAGACATAAAACAATGAATCAAATTATCATCCATGATATCGTCAAACAAATTGACGCACCACATAGTCCTATTCAACAACAAGCGGCTAGTATCACCGCAGATAATGATATTGATGCAATTCGTACCTGGTTGCTTGAATTCAGAAATAGTCCCAATACAGCTATTTCTTACCGTCAAACTGCAGAACGTTTTGTAATTTGGCTAATGCAGCAACAATTAAATTTAAAACAAGTTACTCGCGAAACAATTCAAAATTACGAAGAGTTCTTACTTAGTCCAACGCCTAGTGATTTTTGGTGCGGACCATCGAAGCCAAGAATTCATCCTGATTGGAAACCTTTTGTTAAAGGTTTATCTAAATCAAGTATCAAATTAAATTTACAAATTTTAGGTAGTTTATATCAATATTTAATTGATGCAGGATACTTGATTCGCAATCCATTCCGCTTAATTCGTGCACGCAGTAAAACAACGATTAACGTTGAACGTATTCTAACCATGCGCGAATGGAGTTACTTGACCGATTATATTGAAAATTTACCACGCGACACACCCAAAAATAAATTTGAGGCCGAACGTGTTAATTGGGTGTTTAATTTATTATATTTAACTGGTTGCCGAAGAAGTGAAGTTGCTGGTGCGCATATGGCAGATTTTTTACATAAACGCGGTCAATGGTGGCTTAAGGTAACTGGTAAGGGAAATAAATATGGTGAAATTCCAGTACCAAATGAATTACTAAGTGCTCTAATGCACTATCGTAAGGCTATGGGACTTAGTGAATACCCAACTCCACTTGAGACAGAAGTTCCGCTAATTTTCAGTAAATATGGACGCTTACAAGCAATTAGTGATTCGATGCTGTACAAAATCATTAAAACTACATGCAATAATCTGGCAGATGAGCTTAAATCAATTGATCCAGCAAGCGCTTACGTAATTAGCAAAGTTTCCACACATTGGTTACGCCATACTTCTGCCACACATCAAGTTGATGCGGGAATTGATATTCGCATTGTCAAAGAAAATCTACGTCATAGCATGCTTGAAACTACTATGAAATATCAACATACTGAAGCTGATTCACGTCACGAAGAAACGATTAAAAAATTTGGTAAGAAATAAAAGTACACGCACTGAACTCAAGTGCGTGTATAATTTTAATGAGCTCTAATTATTATTTACCACTGATTCCATCTTACACATTCCATTACTACTCCACAACTCACTACCAACACAATGATGACAATAAAATAAACCTTGCGAATCATATTTTTGCTTAATAGTAAATAACTTAGCATAATTACTGCCCCAAAAAGCATTTTGCCAATCTTTTTGGAAATAATCTGCTTCATTAACATAAGTACCAGAATTTGGAGCTAACTTCATAAATAAATTCATTGCACCAGAAATTGCACCCACCGATTCATTCGCAGCTTTTACATCAAATGAGTAACCATTAACACCTTTATAAATTTTATCTTTGGTGATACCCATTAAAACTAAAGCATTGGCTTGATAAACACTAGGATTAGTTGACGTCATTTTAGTTGCTTCTAAAGCACCTTGTGATGCACCAGCTAACCCCTTATTAATGTGTACGGAAACATCAGCAATACGTGAAGCTTTAAAAAATGCATCGCTCAATTTATCTAATTCAGTTCCCACAAATAAGCTTTCTGGAAGCCACCATGATTGATACGTGTAAATATATTGTGATGCTTCACCAGTATTTGGAGCCCACCAAAACTCTCCACTGCTCGCACCTGCCAAAGTATTTTTGGTCACTAATCCAGGATCAGTTTTCTCCCAATAATCATAATTCCACATTTTGTTAGCTGGAATTGCAAGATAACTATGGGTCATTTGGTACAAATCTGGTCTCTTTCTCACCCAGTCAATCAATGGTTGCCAAATTTGTTGAACTTGACTTTCATTAATACCTTGTGACACTAAAAATATATTGATGCTATTTTCTTTATTAAAAGAGAATTGTTCACCCCAATGTTCATTGTTTAGTCGACTTTGATAAAGACGTAAATACTCTTTAATTAAAGTTTTATATGCGTCATCATTTGCCGCGTGAATTTCACCTTTAAAAAGACCAAATGAGCTGGGTAAATCGTGTAGCTTAAGTGTAACTTTCGTTACAACACCGTAGCTACCACCCCCACCACCACGAATGGCCCAAAATAAATCTTGGTTTTGAAATTGATTTGCTATACGTATTTTACCATCAGCAGTCACTACTTCAACTTGAACTATACCCGCGGCACCAGTACCAAATTTCTTAGAAAAGCTACCAAAGCCACCACCTTGAATAAAGCCACCAGCAACACCAACACTAGCGCAGCCACCACCCTGAACATACTGATTATGCTGAGAAGTAGCAACTGTATACGCATCGATCCAGCGTGCTCCAGCCTCAACAGTTATAACAGGAATCGCGGTAAAACTCTTATCTGCACCAAGTGGTACAAATTTTTGTTGATAATCAATCTTACGCATATCATGCGTCCACACTAATAACGAATCAGGTGCCGAAGATCTACCAAGGTAGTCATGCCCACCACCTTTAATTACCAAACGTAAATTATATTTTTGAGCAAATTTTACCGCTTCAGCAATATCATTCGTTGTTTTTGCTTCCACCGCATACACACTTGGCGTAGTATCCCAAGCATTCAACCATCCTTGAGTTTGAGTTCCTCCTGGGTTACTTTGGACAAAGAATGGATTCTTCATATTTTGTAATTCACGCATGCAACTTTCACTCTGTGAGTTTTGTTGACATGCTGAAGTTAAAGAATTTGGTTTAATTAAATTCCCATCTAAATGCTCTGCGAGATCGTGCCATTTTTGCTCACTTGGCCAGCAATTTTGACTAGATAAACAACGACAGCTTTCGTTCACTGGTGCTAGATTAACACTCCATGCCCATGAAGTATAAAGCAAACAATTTGCGGCACAAATAGCTTTTACTAAAGATTTCATTTCCAACCCCATCTTAAAAAATTTAGGGGCTAGACAATCAAAGCGGATTATTTCTAACCAATTTTAATATTATAGCA